>ENA-OPYU01000062-OPYU01000062.1-human-gut-metagenome-genome-assembly--contig:-NODE-62-length-36712-cov-5.268881_pt1 | contig 36712 bp, 34 predicted proteins | sample MGYA00242637_ERZ504482 | MGnify/ENA primary metagenome ERZ504482 (study PRJEB26092, sample SAMD00036237) | human gut metagenome | host: Homo sapiens | study: EMG produced TPA metagenomics assembly of... | reverse complement strand
TACCTGAATAGGAGCCAAATGTGGTGGCAACACCAATCCGTTATCATCAGAGTGAGTCATTATCAATGCACCCATCAAACGGGTAGATACTCCCCATGAAGTAGCCCAAACATAATCCAGCTTATTGATTTTTGTCAACAAACTGTACATTGAACGCTTTCGCAAAATTCTGTCCCAAGAAGTGAGAAGTACCACATTGCAATGCCTTTCCATCCTGCATCAAACCTTCGATGGTGTAAGTATCCAACGCACCCGCGAAACGTTCATTAGCCGATTTTACCCCTTTGATTACCGGGACAGCCATATACTTCTCGGCGAAGTCACCATACACATGCAACATTTTCTGTGCTTCCGCTTCTGCTTCCTCGCGGGTCGCATGAGCCGTATGACCTTCCTGCCACAAGAACTCCGCAGTACGCAGGAACAAACGGGTACGCATCTCCCACCGCATAACATTTGCCCATTGGTTGCACAAGATAGGCAGGTCACGATAGGAATTAATCCAGTTCTTATATGTACTCCAAATGATTGTTTCAGATGTAGGGCGGATAATCAATTCTTCTTCCAGTTTGGCAGCCGGATCTACGATAACACCCGAACCGTCCTCTGCATTCTTCAGACGATAGTGAGTAACTACAGCACACTCTTTGGCAAATCCTTCTACGTGCTCAGCTTCACGGCTAAGGTAAGATTTCGGGATAAGCAACGGGAAATAGGCATTTACGTGACCGGTTTCCTTAAACATATCGTCCAACTGACGCTGCATTTTCTCCCAAATGGCGTATCCGTAAGGCTTGATAACCATACATCCACGCACAGGTGATTGTTCAGCCAAATCGGCCTTCACCACCAAGTCATTATACCACTGAGAATAATTCTCGCTTCTTTTGGTAAGTTCTTTCAATTCTACTGCCATGCTATATCGTTATTTTTGTTTTTCCTTTTTAAGAGTTTGCAAAATTAGTAAAAAAGCATGGGAAAGTACTAATGATTTAGCAAAAATATAGAGTCGAAAAATATAAAAATAACTTATTGATAACGATAATACCACCAATAGGTATCACCATATTCCCGCCGCATACGGTTTTTCTCTTCCACTGGTGATGAAAATTCCTTCTGACGGTTAAGAAACTCATCCAAACGCCGCACCATCAGCGTGTCTTTAACTTCTCTTCCATATCCAGGATGAGTCCGTTTATAAAGCACCAATGCCTCACGATAATAACGCGGCAATGTATCTTGCTCGAAACAATACATATCAACCGCCGATACAAATTTATCCAATTTCTTATCCAGCAGCAATGCACTCATATAATAATTCAAAGCGGTATGTCTACCTATTTCATCACGACAGATACGGGCCAAAAAGTCTACTGTCTCTTCTGCAACATGTGGTCTTACACCAAGATGAGCATACAAGCTATCGGCATTCAAGCGCATAGTTTCCTGAGAATGAGGCGCAAACAAAAGCCCTTCCGCACCATAATATTGAGGGTATTCAAACAAATGTTCCCCCATGGTACCTTCCAAAGACATAGCATAGGCTCTAAGCACTGTCAATGTACGGGTTGTTTCCAAAGACTTTGCTCCTATCATCCGTGCAGCTTCATAATGATGATTACGGATAGCCTGCTCCACAGCCAGTTCATGATGAAAATTCACATTCGTATTTCCTATACCTACCGTCATCAGGCATAAAAGTGTCAAAATTGCTAAGTTAGAGTTTATTAAGCCCAATATAGAACCCTCTTGATTCAACCAGGAACGAAACACACGCCGTAAAGTATAGACAACACCTATATATATAAGCAAAAGCAACGGCAGCAGCCAAAACCATTTATCCTCTATGTTTCCTCCGTGGAAAATAGTCCGGTCCACATCCGTCAGCACTCCCAGCAACAGACAAGACGGGAAATAAGAAAGTGTTCGCACAGGGCCTTTTAATCCCATCAATCCATTGATTCCCCAACGGAATACCAATAAAACCACTGTAATGATGATAGCTCCTGCCAACGGAGAATAATGTGTCTTTCCTTGTGACAATGAATAATGCAATGCACCTACGACATCTTTCTGAAGCACAAAAAGATAGACAATACTAAAAATAGAGAAAAGAAGACCGCACGCAACCGTGAGGATGCGGGCGGCTCTTTTATAGGATAAGCTGTTGTTGCTGCTCATAAATTACTCTTTCACTTTTTTCAATACCACAGCCGAACGGGCAGGCAGATACAGTTTCAGCCATTCCTTTTTATCCTTCTTATAAAGAGGGTCGAAATTAGTGAAATGACGTATACTGTCATCAGCCAGACCATTGCCTCCGAAAGCTGTCGCATCCGTATTCAGTACCACATCATACGCCCCGACAGGCACTAGGAAACCATAGTCTGTAAATGACTTGGTAGGATTGAAATTAAATACAAAAATCAAATTCTTACGCCGGTAAGCCAACACTTGGTCACCATCGTTATGCCATACCTCAATCACTGGAGTATCCTGAATATTTTTCACACTTTCAATGAGGTGGACCATAGCTGAATCAAAATCGCCCAAGTAATGGTAACACAGGTTCTTATTATCAAAAAGTCCCCACTGACGACGGGCATATTTATGCGACCATCCGTTACCTTCACGTGGAAAATCAATCCATTCGGGATGCCCGAATTCATTACCCATAAAGTTCAAATATCCTCCATTGATGGTAGAGGCAGTAAGCAAACGAATCATCTTATGCAATGCGATGCCACGATGCACTGTATAATTTTCATCCCCTTTCTGGAAATGCCAATACATATCAGCATCTATCAGACGGAAAATAATAGTCTTATCGCCCACCAATGCCTGGTCATGGCTTTCGGCATACGAAATAGTCTTCTCGTCCTTACGTCTGTTGGTCACTTCCCAGAACATGCTGCTCGGTTTCCAGTCTTCATCAATCTTCTCCTTGATTGTTTTAATCCAATAATCCGGAATATTCATGGCCATACGGTAATCAAACCCATATCCACCATTTTGAATCGGTGCTGCCAACCCGGGCATACCCGAAACTTCTTCCGCAATGGTAATCGCTTTGGAATTTACCTGATGAATCAACTTGTTGGCCAATGTCAAATAACAAATCGCATTATCATCCTGATTCCCGTTAAAGTAATCCCCATAATTACAGAAAGCCTCTCCCAAGCCGTGGCTATAATACAACATAGATGTCACACCGTCAAAACGAAAACCGTCAAAACGGAACTCATCCATCCAATACTTACAATTGGACAGCAAGAAATGAATCACTTCATTCTTACCATAATCAAAGCATAAGGAATCCCATGCCGGATGTTCACGCCGGCCGCCCGGATAGAAGTATTGATTAGGATCACCGGCAAAATTGCCAAGTCCCTCCACTTCATTCTTCACGGCATGAGAGTGAACAATATCCATAATGACGGCAATTCCCATTCTATGCGCCGTATCAATCAATTCCTTCAATTCATCCGGTGTACCGAAACGGGATGACGGAGCGAAAAAGCTGGAAACATGATACCCGAAACTCCCATAATAAGGATGCTCCTGAATAGCCATAATCTGAATACAATTATATCCGGCTTCCGCTATACGCGGCAATATTTTCTCACGGAACTCATTATAAGTGCCTACCCTTTCTTCTTCCTGAGCCATACCGATATGACATTCATAAATCATCAAAGGATCAGTCTTTGCACGGAACACCTTCTTTCTAAACCGGTAAGGATTCTCCGGCTCCCAAACCTGTGCGCTGAATATCTTTGTCTGATCATCCTGTACCACACGGTTAGCCCATGCTGGTATACGTTCTCCTTCACCGCCATTCCAACGGACTTTCAGTTTATACAAATCACCATGCTTTATAGCACCGCTTTGTAATTCCACCTCCCATACGCCAGGAGAGTTCTTTACATGGTACATCCTATAATCGCCATGCTCTTTCCAGTCGTTGAAATCTCCGATAAGATAAATTTCCTTCGCATTCGGAGCCCATTCACGGAACACCCACCCTCTTCTGGTACGATGCAAGCCGAAATATAAATATCCGGTGGCAAAGTCCGACAAAGTTCCTTTGCCTCCGGTCAGTTCCAATTCTTTGTCCAATGCATGCTGATGGCGTCCTTCAATCGCTGCCGAATACGGTTCCAGCCAAGGATCACTTTCTATTATGCCTAATTTAGGAGTGGTATTTTCCATAATATGATTACTTGTTAGTTATTCTCTTTCAAACCAAAACTTTAACGATCACTTTTTTCACGCCGTCAGGAGACACTCCCGGAGCATGAGCAATCCTGTGGAAAAAAGATGGCAAACATTCCCGGCTTTACAGGAATATAGCTTTCGGCAAGTCCCGGATAGAACGAGATATCCTTATCTGCATCATAGTCTGCTTCGGGAAGATCTTCACGGGCTGTATAACCCATCACTTCCACCCCTGACAGAGGAATCTGTATATCAATAAACTGATTATGAGTTTCTAATTTTGCTTCTTCTTTAGTTTTAGGCTTGGTCTGAGAAAAGTTTACTACCAGATCATCACCCTGTAATTTTACTTTTCCTAATTCCTGAGCGTTCAAGTCTGTAGCCTTCAGATATTCCATTGCTTTAGCGAACAAAGGATTCAATGAAGCGTACTTTTCTAAGTTTTCTAATCTGTCTACTACCATAATTATTTCATTTTAATGGTTAAAATATTGCTTTTATCATTCAAAGTCGTCTATTGTGAAATTCGTAAAATCAGCAAAACGCTTCAGTTGCTTGAAAACATCCTCTACTTTGTCCAACAGGTCAGGGCAAGGAAAAACGCATCAGGCACCATATAAGCACAGGTATAATCCTTACATTTTAAATAATCAATATATTCAAAATCTTTCGGAAATCCTTTAGGAGCCGTTTTTAAGTGATTTTCTCCGATAACAGGAAAGTATTGCTTGAACGCAGGATCTTCCACAATTTCTCTGTATTCATCTATGTTGTCATAAATGGACTGGCGGACAGCTTTCAGCACTTTAGATTCCAGACACCAGCTTCCACCAGCAAGCATACAGTTATCATGCTCTATATGAACATAATATCCACAATGTTCTGATTTCTTTCCACGGGCGTTGATATAGCCGCCCAAGTGTATTTTATAAGGAGTCTTATCACTAGAAAAACGCGTGTCACGATAAATTCGGTATGTACAGTCCTTAGCTTGAATACCGACAATACTTTCGTCAAACAACGAAATACGGGCGATGATTGCTGTCAGTAATTCCTCAAACTCTTTTTGAGCTTTCAGATATTCATCCTTATGCTCCTGAAACCACTCCCGATTATTGTTTGTGGCCAGGTTTTTTAAAAAATTGAAAGATAACAGATACATCCATGTTACATTATGTTCATGTGTTCACTTGACAAACTTACAAAATATATTTGTAACGAACTAGAAAAAAGCGAAGTATTTATTTTTTTTTCCCAAGACCTTGAGAAACCCATCATGCAGCTTTCCATTGGTAGCCAACACTTCATGACCGGAATAGAAATCTCCCCCTCCGCTGTAATCTGTCACTTTTCCACCGGCATTCATCAAGATTATCGAACCGGCCGCAATATCCCACGGTCCCAGCAGTCCTTCTATACGGGCTTCAAAGCGACCGGCAGCTACATAGCAAAGTTCTGCCGCAGCTGCTCCTTGCAGGCGCATACCTCCCACATTTCCATACAACTCGTGCACAATATGCTCCGCCAATGGCTTATACTTTTGCGAATCGTATGGAAAGCCTAACGCCACAAACGCTTCGTCCATATCAGAAACATCTGATACATGTATTTCTTTGTTGTTCAGATAAGAAGGCGCTCCTTTATAAGTCCAGTAAAGTTCATCGCGGCATACTTCATACACCACTCCAACCAGCAGTTCTTCTTTACTACGAAGGGCGATACTCACACAATAAGGAGCATTATTATGGATAAAATTGGTGGTTCCGTCCAGCGGGTCTACCAGCCAGCAATAGTTTTCCGTAGTCAGGCTGCCCGAACCTTCTTCGGCAATGAATCCTGCTTCGGGAAGCAATTCCCGAAGTTGAGCCACAATACGGCATTCCGATTCTTTATCTACATACGATACATAGTCGTGAGCATTTTTCTTCTCTACCTTGCTACGGTCAAAACCGCTACGCTCTTTACGAAGAAAAGCACCCGCCCGGAGTGCTATTTCACGTACTTTCAACGTTATCTTCTCTAAATCCAACATTATATTCTTATTTTTGTTCCGCATCCAGCGTTCCAAACTTATAAACACCTTTACGGATTACATTTCCATTCTTGTCAGTCTCCACAAAAGCGCCGTGTTTCTTCCCTTGTTTGAAAAATCCGTCATAGCGTACTCCGTTCTTATCTTCAAGCACGCCTTTGCCGTCTTCCTTTCCTCTTACGAAATGGCCCTTATATTTGGTTCCGTCAGCCGTGCGCAAAGTGCCTTCACCGTCGGCCATGTTGGTTTTTCCATTCACCTTCATAGTCATCGCCGTTCGCCCAGATATAGTGTCCTTTACCGCTGCGCTGGTTATTCACCCACTGCCCTTCATACACAGCACCGTTGGCCCATGTAAAAGTTCCAGTCCCATGCTGCTCGCCGTTCTTGAACTGCCCTACATACTTGTCGCCATTCTTGTGTACATAAATTCCCTGCCCGGTACGTTCACCGTTTACGTAGTCACCTTCGTAACGGTCACCGCTATTAAAGTAATAAATACCTTTACCATGCTGCACGTCATCCTTCCAGTCGCCCACATACTTGTCACCATTGACATAGTAAAATGTCCCCTTTCCGTCACGTGCGTCATCTTTCCACTCACCTTCATATTTTGACTGGTCGGGCCATACCATAACGCCCTGTCCGTTTTTCTTGTCTTCTTTCCATTCGCCCTCATATTTGGCTCCTGCTTTCCAGGTATAAGTACCCTTTCCGCTACGTTTGTCCTGAAACCAGTTACCTATATAAACATCTCCGTTATAATAATACATAGTGCCTTCACCCTGCTGATAGTCGGCAAACCACATACCTTCATACCGGTTATTATTCATAAAATAATAGGTTCCGCTGCCGTGTTGCTGATCCTGGAACCATTGCCCCACATACTTTTCTCCATCGTGAAACGTATATGTCCCGTTCCCCTCGCGTTTACCTTTTATATATTCCCCTTCGTAGGTATTTCCGTTCTTGTAGATTGTTTTTCCTTTACCGTTTGGTTTTCTACCTTTCAGCTCTCCGGTATATTCGCCCCCGTCTTTAAAAGTATAATTCCCGATTTTTATCTGAGCGGTGGCCAATGTACTGACCGATGCCAAAAGCAATAATATATATACGTATTTCTTCATTGGTTCGTTACTTATAATAGATAAGATTTACGCCAAAGATACGATTTTCTATCTTTGGACATGATAGGTTATTACACTTTTTTACCCGCAATGACCTCTATTAAGTTTTCTTTGCAGAAATACTTTTGAGCCAATATGCGTATTTCTTCTCTGGTGATTCCCCGGATGGCATCCAGCGAACGGATAAAGAAGCGTTCGTCCAGCCCTGCCGTTTCTATATAAATCCAGGCATCAGACAAAGAAAAAGGTCCCTCGTACGACCGGCATAAATCGCCCAGCATATAGTTCTTCACCATTTCCAATTCTTCTTGAGGAACGAGATCATTACACAATTTGTCCATCTCCCGATAAACTTCTGTTATGATAGAATTCACATATTCATTGGCCGCCTCGGTACTGACAGTCAGTATTCCCGTTCCCGGATAGGACACAATGCCTGCGCCGATACCGTATGTATATCCCTTGTCTTCACGGATATTGGACATCAGACGGCTTCCGAAATACCCTCCGAACAAAGTGACCATGACACGTGCCTTCAAAAAGTCCGGATGATGACGGTCCATTACGAAACATCCCATTTTCAAGGAACTTTGAAGTGCATCCTCACGTTCTATAAAGATACGCTTTTCTTTGGTGGTAACCGGAGGAACAAGCGTTGTCTTTGCTTTTTCCGTCACTTCCCCCCATTGTCCACTTCCCAAGTTATCTTCTATACAACGGATAATTTCCGATGTGACCTTTCCCGAAATATATACCGAACAATTACCCGAATGATAATATTTCCGATAAAACGAACGGAGCACCTCCGGGGTAATCCGGTCATAATCCTCCGCTACCGCATAGCGCCCGAAAGGATGCTCCGGACCGAACAAGGCTGTATTCAACTGCTTTCGGGCAATCATTTCCACCCGGGTGCTGTTCACCAGAAATTGCTGTTTGTTCGTATCGGCCACCACGGAAAGTTCCTTTGCCGGAAACGTAGGAGCCTTTATCATCTCGGATATGACGGCCAGCGTGCGGGCAAAATATTTATTCAGAGAGTAAAGTGTTATGAATCCATAGTTCACGGAAGAAGATAACTCCAGCCAGGCTCCGTAATAATCCAATCGCTCCGCAATCTGTGAAGACGTTAAATTTCCAGCTCCCTCACGCAGCATCCTATTGGCGAACATAGCCTGCAACGGCTGTTCCTGATTCCATTGTCCGCCTCCTATCAGAAGATCAAAACGTACAACATCCTCGGTTCCCGCATGAATGATATTCAGAGGCATCCCATTCTTCATCGTCCTCCTGTCGGGACGGGTTATACTGAATTCGCTTAGTTGGCGGATTGGCGGTGGGGTGGTTCTGTCCAGCATTTACTTCCCCTCCCTCTGTTTTAAAAAATGCTTCGGCACGTGCCAGATCCTGAGGCGTATCAATGCCTATTGTCTCCACTTCACTGATTCCCACCTTAATAGTATAACCATTTTCCAGCCAACGAAGCTGCTCCAACGATTCAGCCAGCTCCAGCGAAGATTGTGGAAGCGAAGTTATTTCTTTCAGTACATCGGCCCGATAAGCATACAGACCGATATGTTTATAGTAAGTATGCCCTTTCAGCCAGCCTTCCTTCTCCGCGTTACGTTGGAAAGGAATGACGGAACGGCTGAAATACAAAGCATTCATATTCTTATTAACCACCACTTTCGGAGAATTTACATTCTCCAAAGCTTCAAACCCGTCTTCGGGAGTGAAAGGTTTCACCAAAGTCGCAATCTGTGTAGCCGAATCTTCAAAGCAAGCTTTCACAGCTTCAAGCTGTGATCTTTGAATAAAAGGTTCATCACCTTGAATATTTACAACCACATCATATCCTTGTCCTACTTTGGTATACGCTTCATAACAACGGTCTGTGCCACTTTTATGGTGAACGGAGGTCATGACCACTTTTCCGCCAAAAGCTTTTACGGCGGATTCAATGCGTTCATCGTCCGTCGCTACGTATGCTTCATCCAATATACCGGCTACTTGTTCATAGACTCTCTGAATCACAGGCTTGCCTCCCAAGATGGCCAAAGGTTTGGCCGGAAAACGTGTTGAGGCATATCTCGCAGGAATAATTCCAATAAATTTCATGGTACCATTTCTTTTATATATTCATGCAAAAGTAACAAAAACATTTCATACATTTGCACCATTAATGCAATAAATGTTATGGACGAACACCATTATTTGCTTTGTATGGGCTCTAATACAAACCGTTACGCGCAACTCTCGGTTGCACGGGAAGCATTACGTGCCACATTTCCTGATATTCATTTCGGCGAGATGATGGAAACGGAAGCTGTTGGCAGCGGCTTTCACTCCCCTTTCAGCAATCAACTGGCAAAATTCAGCACAACGCTTTCACCCGATTCTGTTCATGATTTGTTTAAAGAATTGGAACGACGCTGCGGACGGATTCCTGAAGACAAGGCTCAAGGAGTAGTAAAACTGGATATTGACCTACTGGTCTTTGACAATAAGATATTAAAACCGGAAGATATGGAAAGAGAATATATCCGCCGTGGAATGTCTGTGCTTTTTTAGAATTTATACCTTTTATATATTAATTATTATTCACCTTGTGATAACCCGCCTCCATATCCCCCTACGGCAAACGATAGTGTTACTGAAAGGGCCAGCCTGACAGGTGGGAAAACAGCTAAGTATCTTCATTGGCAGACCTAAGGCTTTCTACCAGGAAGGCTAAGGCTTTCCGGCCGTTCTATTTCTATCTCCATAGGCTTTGGAGTTATCTCCATAAGCTTTGGAGTTATCTCCGCAGCCTTTGGAGTTAACTCCATAAGCTTTGGAGATAGAACACAACAGGGAAAAAAGCCTTAACCTGCCAAGAAAAAGAGGTTAGCCTTCCTTGAAAAAAAGCATTTAATAAAAACTAAAGAACACATTTTTTTCACTTCATCTGTTTGTTGTTTCCAATGATTCCTTATACATTTGCGTTTACTAACAATTCTGTTAAACAAATATGATAATATGAAAGAAGAAACGAGCAATACAGAACAATCCATACTAAAAGCCGCTGAAAAAGAATTCCTTAAGAAAGGATTCTCCGGAAGCAAGACAACAGAAATAGCTAAGGAGGCTGGTGTAACCCATGCCATGCTGCATTATTATTTCCGTACAAAAGAGAATCTGTTCAACAAAGTATTTGAAGAAAAAGCCAAGCAACTGGCCGATACATTCCTTTCTCGTGTAGATGAATCATTGCCTTTTTTGGAGAAAATAAAATGTTTCATTGAAGCACACTTCGACCTTTTGACTGCTAATCCCGAACTACCTTTATTTATATACAGGGAGATTCTGACCAATGAATGCGGAAAAGAAATTTGCCGTAAAACCTTGTTCCCTAATTTCCGGTTAGCAATCAGTCTGCTCGACCGGTCACTGCAAGAGGAAATAAAGAAAGGCACAGTACGCCCCGTCAAAGCGGAAGATTTAATGGTCAGCGCCATTTCACTCAATATCTTCGTCTTTGTGGCAAACCCACTGATACAATTGTTTGTGGAAGAAAAAGGTGAAGAATATCATCAATATATGGAACGCAGAAAACAAGAAAATGTAGAAATCATATTAAGCAGATTAAGAAAATGAAAAGGTTATTCATTCTCACAACCTTTCTTCTTGGCATCAGTCCCATTTGTTTGAATGCACAGGAACTCACGCTGGAAGAGTGTCAGCAGCAAGCCCGGGCACATTATCCGCTGATTAAACGATACGGGCTGATTGAAAAGACGAAAGAATACAATATCTCTAACGCTGACAAGGGTTATCTGCCGCAAGTTTCATTATCCGCCAAAGCCAGTTATCAATCGGATGTAACGGAAATACCCGTTGACCTACCCGGAATTGATATTCGCGGTATGCGCAAGGATCAATACCAAGCTATGCTGCAACTGGACCAAGTGGTATGGGACGGTGGTAACATCCGGGCACGGAAAGAGGTAACCCGTGCCACATCCGAAGTGGACAAACAGAAACTGGAAGTGGACATGTATGCCATCAACGAACGGGTAAACCAACTTTTTTTTGGTATCCTGTTATTGAAAGAGCAATTGAAGCAAAACCAGCTTATGCAGGAAGAATTACAAAGGAATTATGACAACGTTACAGCGTATGTAAAGAATGGTATTGCCAATCAAGCTGATTTGGATGCTGTAAAAGTGGAACAATTGAACAACATACAGCAACGTCATACTCTGGAAGCCACATATCGTGCTTACAGCGAGATGTTGAAGATCATGATTAACCACCCTACTCCTTTAACCGGGAACACACTAAAGAAACCAGATGTAAATGCCTTATTATATAAAGGAGAAGCCTATTCTGCAGAATTCATCCGACGTCCGGAACTTAACTTGTTTGCGGCACAAAATCAGCAACTGGAGGCGCAACGTAAACAACTTACCGCCAAGAACCTGCCTAGGTTAGGCATATTTGTACAAGGAGCATACGGCAACCCGGGACTGAATATGCTGAAAAATGAATTTTCGGCCTATTACGTAGCAGGCGTACGCCTTTCCTGGAACTTCAGTAACCTATATACTCGTAAGAATGAATCTCGCCAATTAATACTGAATCAACAAGATGTGAACGTACAGAAAGAAACGTTCTTGTTTAACACTCATCTGGAAATCACTCAAAACAACAGTGAAATTAAGAAACTGACGGAACTGATGAAGAACGATGAGGAGATTATCACCCTACGTAACAACATTAAAAAATCAGCCCAAGCAAAAGTTGCCAACGGAACACTGACCGTTACAGAAATGCTACGTGAAGTAACAGCCGAGAACATTGCCAGGCAGAATAAGATTCTGCATGAAATTCAGTTATTATCAGCCATTTACGAATTAAAATACACAACAAACCAATATGAGAACAAATAAATATATCTTGCTTGCCGCCACTCTGTTCGGTTTATCCTCTTGCGGAAACAAGAAAGGCGACTATGATGCATCAGGCACATTTGAAGCTACCGAAGTAATTGTATCCTCCGAAGCCAATGGCAAGATCATGCAATTCAATATAGAAGAAGGACAGTTATTAAAGGCCGATGAAGAAGTGGGGTGTATAGATACCTTACAACTCTATTTGAAAAAGATGCAGTTACTGGCCAGCGGTAAAGCGATAGCCAGCAAAAGCACGGACATCAATAAACAGATAGCTGCCACAAAAGAACAAATCGGCAAAGCCGAATATGAAAGAAAACGCACAGAAAACTTGCTGAAGGAAAATGCCGCCACCCAAAAACAAATAGATGATATTGACTCCCAGATTGCCGTTCTGAAAAAAACAGTTGGAAGCACAGATCTCTACGCTTCAACGCGGCAATGCCAGTATCACAGAAGAAAGCTCGGCCTACGAAATACAAGTAGCCCAACTGGATGACCAGCTTCGCAAATGTCACATTACCAGTCCGATTTGCGGAACAGTACTGGCCAAATATGCCGAAGCCGGGGAACTGGCCACGCAAGGAAAACCTTTATTTAAAGTGGCGGATGTGCAACATCATTTTTTTTACGCGCCTATATCACCGCCGATCAATTATCTCAACTGAAATTAGGAGATAAAGTAAAAGTGTTTTCTGATTTAGGAGAAGATGACCGCCGGGAATACGAAGGGACAATCACCTGGATTTCAGACAAATCGGAATTCACCCCTAAAACAATCCAGACACGTGACGAACGCGCCAATCTGGTATACGCCACAAAAATAGCAGTAAAGAATGACGGATACATCAAGATAGGCATGTACGGAGAAATGAAGAAATAAATAAGACAATGGATTATATCGTTTCTGTCAAAGGAGTTAGCAAAAGTTACGGTGAAGTTCAAGCCCTGAAAGATGTATGCTTTGAGGTGAAACCGGGAGAAATCTTCGGGCTTATCGGACCGGACGGTGCAGGAAAGACTACTCTTTTCCGCATTCTCACCACATTGGTGCTAGCCGATGAAGGGAAAGCGGAAGTCTGCGGGCAGGATGTGGTGAAGAATTACAAAGAGATACGCCGGCAGGCAGGATATATGCCGGGACGTTTTTCCTTATACCAGGATTTGTCCGTAGAAGAGAATCTCACTTTCTTTGCCACGCTTTTCAATACCACTATCCGGGAGAACTACGCATTGGTAAAGGATATCTACCAACAAATAGAACCTTTCAAACACCGGCGTGCCGGAAAACTATCCGGCGGCATGAAACAAAAACTGGCTCTGAGTTGTGCACTGGTTCACAGGCCTTCCATTCTGTTCTTGGACGAACCTACCACCGGTGTGGACCCTGTATCCAGAAAGGAGTTCTGGGACATGCTGCTGAAATTGAAACAAGAAGGTCTTACCATCATTGCGGCAACGCCTTACCTGAACGAGATGAAATGCTGTGACCGTATTGCATTTATTCGTGAAGGAAAGATTCAAGGCATTGACACTCCGGACCGTATTCTTCAACAGTTCAGTTCGGTCCTTTCTCCTGAAGGGCTGTCTTTTAATGAACCGCAAGTCACCGGACGATACGCCATAGAGGTAGAAGGCTTGACCAAACAATTCGGCAACTTCACTGCAGTGGACCATATCTCATTCAAAGTGAAACAGGGAGAGATTTTTGGTTTCCTAGGTGCTAATGGCGCCGGAAAAACAACAGCCATGCGCATGTTATGCGGTTTATCACAACCTACCGGGGGAAAAGGTACAGTAGCGGGCTTTGACATAGCCACGCAATACGAGCAGGTTAAAAAGAAGATCGGATATATGAGCCAGAAGTTCTCACTGTATGAAGATTTAAAAGTATGGGAAAACATCCGGCTATATGCAGGGATTTATGGAATGAGCGACAAGGAGATCGCTGAGAAAACAGACAAGGTGCTGGAACAATTAGGACTCTTGAATGAGAAAAACACATTGGTCCGGTCACTTCCCTTGGGATGGAAACAAAAGCTGGCTTTCTCGGTAGCTATTTTCCATGAGCCGAAGATCGTTTTTCTGGATGAACCGACAGGAGGGGTAGACCCTGCCACACGCCGGCAGTTCTGGGAATTGATTTATCAGGCAGCAGAACGAGGAATCACCGTCTTCGTTACCACCCATTATATGGATGAAGCGGAATACTGTAATCGGATTTCAATGATGGTGGATGGAAAAATCGAAGCGCTGGACACCCCACAACGGTTAAAAGAACGGTTCCATGCCCAAGATATGGATGAAGTATTCAGACAATTGGCACGCAAGGCCGTAAGAAGTTGAAAAAGAGATAGAGAAAAAGAGAATGAAACAATTTATATCATTTGTGCGAAAAGAATTCTATCACATTTTCCGGGACCGCCGGACGATGCTGATATTACTAGGTATGCCTGTCGTACAAATTATTCTTTTCGGTTTTGCCATCACCACCGAAGTAAAGAATGTAAAAGTAGCCGTGCTGGATTTCTCAAAAGATGTATCCACCCGGCAAATCATCGACAAACTGGATGCCAGTGACTATTTCAATGTCAACAAGATGCTATATGACAACGACGAGATAGAGGAAACACTCCGGAAAAGCAGTTCAGACCTGGTCATTGTGTTTGAGGCCGGTTTCGATAACAATCTGCGGCATACCGGTAAAGCCCGAGTACAACTGATAGCCGATGCCACCGATCCCAACAATGCTACCATACTGACCTCTTACGCATCCAATATTATTGCAGATTATCAGCAAAGCCGGATCATGCAACAACAATCACCCATACAGATTATCCCCCAAATAAAGTTATTGTACAATCCGGGTATGCAAAGTGCCTACAATTTTGTGCCGGGAGTAATGGGATTGATTTTAATGTTGATATGCGCCATGATGACTTCCATCTCTATTGTCCGTGAAAAAGAAACCGGTACGATGGAAGTATTGCTGGTATCTCCCGTACGTCCGCTATGGATGATTATAGCCAAAATGGTACCTTACTTTGTGCTGTCATGCGTCAATCTGGTCACAATTCTGCTGCTGTCTGTTTATGTATTACATGTTCCGGTAGCAGGCAGTCATTTTTTCGTTGGCTTTGCTCTCATGGATCTTCATCGTAGTATCTCTGCTGTTGGGATTATTGGTTTCCACTATCGCCCGTACCCAAGTGGAAGCCATGCTGTTTTCGGGAATGGTACTGATGATGCCTACCGTTCTACTTTCCGGCATGATATTCCCCATCGAGAATATGCCTCTTCCTTTACAGCTGATTTCAAATGTCATCCCTGCCAGATGGTATATTGTCGGAATCAAGAAAATCATGATTGAAGGATTGAGTATCAGTTATGCACAGGGAGAAATGAGTATACTTATGCTGATGGCTGTTGTCCTTTTACTCATCAGCCTAAAAAAAGGTTTTAACAAACGATTAGAATAAGCTCCGGAAGATATGATAAAGTATTTTAATTAGAAAAAGAATTCAAGCAACTGCTGCGCAACCCGATGCTTCCGCGGATACTGCTCGTATTTCCCTGCATCATCCTGCTGGTGTTGCCTTGGGCCGCAAACTTTGAAATCAAGAATATGAATCTCAGCGTAGTGGATAATGACCGCAGTCCCTATTCCACCCGACTGGTTCAGAAGGTGGGAGCTTCCGAATATTTTCATCTGGTAGATGTTTCAAACAGTTACCAGGAAGCGATGCAATGCATTGAAAAAGGAGATGCTGACCTCATTTTGGAAATCCCGCCACACTTCGAACGCGATTTGCTGAAAACCGGTGTAGCAAAAGTACTGGTTTCAGCCAACACCGTAAACGGAACGAAAGGAACTTTAGGAAGTTCCTACCTCAGTAATATAGTGAATGCCTATGCCACTGAAATCCGGGCTTCCCATTTCGGCTCTATTTCTCCCTCCCCGGTGATAAATATAGATACCCAAGGACGTTTCAACCCCTATCTGGATTATAAGGTATTTATGGTTCCGGCACTGATGGCACAATTGTTGATGATGTTATGCGGCTTTCTGCCTGCTCTTAATATTGTGAGTGAAAAAGAATTCGGAACCATCGAACAAATCAATGTGACTCCTGTAAGCAAATTCACTTTCATTCTGGCCAAGCTGATTCCTTACTGGATAGCCGGCATACTGATCCTCACAATCGGTATCATTCTGGCATGGTTAGTTTATGGTCTGGTTCCGGCCGGTCATTTATGGCTGCTTTATTTCTTTGCATTATTATTCATTATCGTTATCTCGGGCATGGGGCTGGTAGTTTCCAACTATTCCCAAACCATGCAGCAGGCCATGTTTGTCATGTTTTTCTTTGTGATTATCATCATGCTGATGAGCGGGTTGTTTACTCCCATCAACAGTATGCCCGAATGGGCACAAACCATAACCATTGCCAATCCTTTGAAGTACTTCATACAGGTAACACGTATGGTTTACCTGAAAGGAAGCGGATTCAGTGACCTGATTATGCAATTTATCGCCTTGTTCCTTATGGCCATCGCTTTGAACGGTTGGGCGGTATTCAGCTACAAAAAGAATTCATAACAGATAAATCGGAACATTTACTTGTTTATCATTGTTAATATCAGTAGCTTAGCAATCTGTTGCTAACCTGATTTTAATTATCAAAAAGAAAAAAGTTATGAAATTCTTTATTGACACAGCCAACCTGGCACAAATCCGCGAAGCAAATGCATTGGGCGTACTGGATGGTGTAACCACAAATCCGTCTTTAATGGCCAAAGAAGGCATTAAAGGAGTTGAGAACCAACATAAGCATTACATTGAAATATGTAATATAGTGGATGGAGATGTCAGTGCCGAAGTGATTGCTACCGATTATGAAGGAATGATTCGTGAAGGCGAAGAACTTGCCGCCCTTAACCCACACATTGTAGTAAAAGTTCCTTGTATTGAGGACGGCATCAAAGCTATCAAATATTTCAGTAATAAAGGAATCCGCACTAATTGTACACTGGTTTTCTCTGCCGGACAGGCATTACTTGCGGCAAAGGCGGGGGCTACCTATGTATCTCCATTTGTCGGCAGACTGGATGATATTTGTAATGACGGTGTAGGACTGGTTGCACAAATTGTAGAATTGTACCAAACTTATGACTACAAGACACAAGTTCTTGCCGCCTCCATCCGAAACACCTTACATATATTACAATGTGCGGAAGTGGGAGCAGATGTAGTAACCTGCCCGTTATCCGCCATTAAAGGCCTTCTAAACCATCCATTGACAGATACAGGATTAGAAAAATTCCTGGCCGATTACAAAAAGGTAAACGGATAATTAAAAAAACGTTCCCTCGCCAATCCAAAGGCGGGGGGAATTTGTTTTCCAGACATTACGAAACTAATAATTTCCCTAATGTCGCTTATAGTTAGCAAATAGTCGGATAAGGTTGTTTCGTACCCATTTTATTTATTCTTTTACAGTAAATAACATCAAGAATGATAAAAGGACATACTGACATAGATATTTGGAATACTGATTTCTTCGTTAATGCAGATTACTTTTCCGATGATTTCATCATTTACCATAATACAGGGAAAGAGTTCACCTATAACAAGCTCGTCCGTACTTTGTTCCATAACCATTCATACAAAACAACTTATACTTCGTTTATACTTTGTCTAAGTGGTTTTTCTGAAATAGAAATAGATTCGGTAAAGTACACTATCAAACAAAATACATTGTTGGTAATGATGCCTAATCAGACAGTAAAATACTATGAAGTCAGTAATGATTACAAAGCGTACCTCATCATGATATCCAATAAGTATTTTGATACCCGTGATAATTTCTATAAAATGGCCTCTCTTTTGATTCCTTTGAAAAACCACCCTTGTGCCGATTTAAGTCTCGCAGAAACCGATTTATTGAAAGCATATCATGTGCTGCTCTATAAAAAAATCAGCGAACAGAACAATATGTTCCGTAACTTCACTATACAATACTTGATACAAGCCACATTCTATGAAGTATGCCAACTTTTGCTGAAGCATATTGAAATTGAAAAAAGAAATATGCCGCATAAAGAAGAGATATTCAAGCGATTCTTGAAAATGGTTGAAACGTATCACTATAAAGAAAGAGATATCTCTTTTTATGCGGAAAAGCTTTGTCTCACCCCTAAATATTTATCTTCCACTATCAAGGAAGTTTCCGGAAAGCTGGCAGGAGACTGGATTGATAATTATGTTATTATCGAAGCTAAAGCTTTACTTATCTCCACCAATCTGACGGTTCAGGAAATTTGTTATGAACTGAACTTTTCCACTCCATCCTCATTCACCCGTTTCTTTAAACGAATTACCGGAATGTCACCTAGAAAGTTCAGAACAATAAAAGTCTTTCCCAATCTGATAGAATAAGAAGAAACGTACACAATATCTATACAGAATTCCCCAGAAAAAAACCAATAAAGCCCGAAATATGGAAAGTATGAGTTATATAAAAGGACAATTAGTCTTATCCAAACAGATATTGAATATCTTACCATCCGCCCTTATATTTATGGATGCAAATGGTACTATCGAGCGCATCAACGATGAGGCTATCCATGAATTGGAATTGGGAGATAGGGATATAAAAGGAGAAAACATTTCCCAAATCATATCCATCTTACGGAACCATCAAAATATCATTCCCGAGCTGATTGAAGCGTTAAAGCACGAAGAGAAAATCATAGACTTCCCCAAAGCAACCTTCATAAAAAGTGAATTGCAGAACATACGTTTCATTGCTGAAGGACGAATAGCCAGTGTATTCACCAAAAAGAAACTTTCTCAGATGATTCTCTCCTTCCGTAACATAGAAGGAGAACTAACCCAACAGCATATCATAAACATGGCACTCAGCCTGACAAAGATTTATCCTTGGTTTTATGATATGGAAAAAAAGAAACTGATTATTGACGCGCGTTGGTTCAAGTATCTTAATATACCAACCAAAGACTATACATTAACCGAAGAAGAGTTTGCAGCCTATCTGCATCCGGATGATCGCGATACATTGATGAATGCTCTGACTAACCAAATAGCCGGAAATCTCAATACCGAAGCATTTACCTACAGGCTGAAACAGAGTGACGGCAGTTGGGAATGGTTTGAAGAACAATCTTTATATCTGGAACAAATAGAAGGTGCTCCTTATAGAATAATCGGAGCCTGCCAAAGCATACAGGAGCATAAAAACGCAGAGGAGAAACTGATGTTTGCCCGTGACAAAGCAGAACAAAGCGATAAATTGAAAAGTGCCTTTCTTGCTAACATGAGCCATGAAATTCGAACTCCGTTAAATGCTATAATAGGTTTCTCAAATCTGCTTGTCAGCGAAGAAATGGATGGCGAGGAAAGCAAAGAATTTGTTTCCATCATCAATCAAAACTGTGAGCAACTGTTGGTATTAATCTCGGATATCATTGATATGTCAAAGATAGAATCCAATTCTATCGAATTCAAGATACAAAAACAATCGCTCCATCAAATTCTATCTGAGATTTATCAATGCCAGTCATTGAATATTCCCTCCAAAATAGAATTCAGATTGGAATTACCGGAAGAAGATACTGAAATAATGATTGATACCACCCGATTCAAACAGGTGATTAATAATTTAATAAACAATGCCATTAAATTTACAATGTATGGCCATATCACGCTGGGAAGCAAGATATTGCAAAACGGTACAATTGATATTTATGTAAAAGATACCGGTATGGGTATGCCACAAGAGAAACTCGCACATATATTCGAACGTTTTTATAAAATGGACTCATTCAAACCGGGAGCAGGCTTAGGGCTTTCTATCTGCAAAACCATCATTGAGCACATGCAGGGAGAAATCAACGTAACCTCTATAGAAGGCAAGGGCAGTAATTTTACCATCACTATCCCAACAAATCTGATCATTATTTAAATTTCAAATATCCTATGCGAGTATATTTAATTCCTTTACTCTCATAATGAGAAAGGACTTTGGCCGATTTAATATATAGACTTTCATGAGGATTGATTTTCTTTGTATAGCAGCTCAGCATCTCCGGTGACATACTGGAAGCAGCTGCCTTTATGATAAAAGTATAACGATTACCATCAGCATCAGCAGCAAGTACACTCTGATCTACATAGTATCCAGTCGTTTTATAAGCATCTAGTTGTAATCTTGTCCCCAGGACTTCCAGATGTAAATCGGTCAGCCTTTCTCCCGGCTGACCGATAAAACGACTCCCAGCCGGCAAATGATGTTTTCTGATGACCGTTTCATAATGAACTGTGGCAAAAGCCTTTGCCAATACTGCTAACTTTTTGTCTCTGGGGTTACGGGCTTCAAACTTATGTGCCAACCAAAGCACATAGTTAGGATCAATATAATATACTTCCGCCAACCTTTTTCCACGATACTTCCCAAATGCAACTATATCTTCGGACAGACCATAATAAGGTTCAAAGAAAGTGTTATCCTTCACTTTCAGCAGGACATTGCAATTCTGCAAATACTGAAAAGCACGCTCTGCCGCATCATTAAATGTAACTGCCAACGACTGAATAAACAGAGGAGAGTAAGTATTATCCGGAAATATACGCCATAAAGCATAATACGAACGATAAGGAGTGGAAACACTGATTGCATAAAATCCCGCATCTTCTCTACGGCCTTTATTGAAGTTGTCTATCTTTTGAAAAACTCTCTCGGCCATAACGCTAGTGATCTGATATAGGGTTACATCTCTATCCATAGTTACCTCCTATCTTTATAAGGTAAAGATTTTCTTTTCGTAAATATAGCATTTTTCGATGAAAGGACAAGGATTTTCACCATTTTTACATAAATTATTTTCTATAATATAAGCTGCCGTGTGAACAGGAAAAGTAATAGTTCATAAAAGTATATATAGAAAAAAGTCTGTTTGCTTTCCTTCTTGCAAACAGACTTTGTACTTATAAATCTAATCTTCTAATTACTCAAATATATTGTCCAATCCTCCGGTTTCTTCTACCGAAGTTTCATCTATCAAAGTATCCTTGCAAGGATCAAAGTCATCAGGAATATTGAATTTCTCGTCCTGAGAGTATCCCAAGCTCTTGTCCTTATAGACTTTCTGCATATAAAGCCCCCAGATAGGAAGTGCCATAGCAGCCCCCTGCCCGTCCACCATCGTATCAAAGTGAATATCACGCTCTTCACCACCTACCCATACACCGGATACCAATGAAGGGGTGAATCCCATGAACCAACCGTCAGAATTACGGTTGGTTGTACCTGTCTTTCCTCCCATATCGGCAGTAATACCATATAGACGGCGTACACGCCCACCCGTACCTTCATTGATGACCGCACGCAGCATGACCAACATTTTATAAGCACTTGTTTCACTAATCACCTCATCCATTTGTGGAGTGAAATTCGCCAACACATTTCCTTCATTATCCTCAATACGGGTTACAAAAACAGGCGCTGTACGAATACCCCGATTAGCAAATGCCGAATAAGCACTGACCATTTCTCCTACAGAAATCTCACAAGGGCCTAAACAAAGTGAAACCACCGGATCTATCTGTTTATTTTGTACACCAAATGAATGAATCAGACGAACTAGCTGATAAGGATTCAGTTTCCCCATCAAATAAGCCGTTACCCAGTTATCAGAATTTGCCAAGCCCCATTTGATGGTAACCATCTCTCCGTAACGCTTCTTGCTGGCATTACGCGGTGACCATGGACGGCCATTTTCATCTATCAAGGTCTGCTCTACATGGCGCACCTGGTCACAGGGAGAAAAACCGTTCTCCATAGCTAAAGTATATACATAAGGTTTAATAGTAGAACCCACCTGGCGACGGCCTACCATCGCCATATCATACTGGAAATAATTATAGTTGGGTCCTCCCACATATGCTTTTACATGACCGGTCAACGGATCCATAGACATGAATCCCGCTCTAAGGAAGAACTTATAGTATTTCAAAGAATCCATCGGAGTCATAATGGTATCCTTTTCCCCCTCGTATGAGAATACGGACATTTCATATTTAGTATTGAACGCTTTCTTTATTTCTGCTTCCGAACACCCTGCCTCTTTCATGATACGATAACGGTCAGTCTGCTTCATGGCCCTGGTCATGATAGAATTCACTTCTGCCTCTGTCAGCTGATTCGTAAACGGAGCCGTTTTCTTTTTCCGTTTTTCCTTGAAGAAACGGGGTTGCAAATACTGCGCCACATGTTCGTAAACAGCTTCCTCAGCATATTTTTGCATACGTGAGTTGATAGTGGTATAAATCTTAAGACCATCCGTATAGATATTATAATTAGTACCATCTTTCTTCTTGTTTTTAGCACACCAGCCGAAAAGAGGATTTGTCTTCCAAGCCAATGAATCCTCATAATATTTCTGCATCTGCCATCCGCGGTAGTCACTCTTTTTCGGTTCTTTAGCCGTCATCACTCCACGCAGATATTCGCGGAAGTAAGTAGCCAGTCCTTCCTTATGATCTACACGACGATATTTCAAGACCAATGGCAATGCCTTTAATGAATCAGCTTCCGCATCAGTCAGGTAACCTGCTTTGCGCATCTGGTCAAGAACAACATTCCGGCGTCCGCGTGAACGTTCATTAAAACGTTTCGGATTATAAAGTGAAGGATTCTTACACATACCTACCAAGGTAGCCGCTTCCTCAATGTTCAGGTCTTTCGGCTCTTTTGAAAAATATGTATTGGCAGCTGTCTTGATACCGACTGCATTATTTAGAAAATCAAATTTATTAAGATACATGGTCAGAATCTCTTCTTTTGTATAATAACGTTCCAACTGAACAGCAATCACCCATTCGATAGGTTTCTGCAACAAACGCTCCATCACATTATCCGCCGTAGGTGAATAGAACTGCTTTGCCAACTGCTGAGTGATGGTGCTACCCCCACCGGCATTCTTCTGCATCATCACCCCCCGTTTCACCAAAGCGCGGATAAACGCACGGGCGTCAATGCCGGAATGTTCTGCAAAACGTTCATCTTCGGTAGCAATCAGTGCATGAATCAGATTCGGTGAAAGCTGGTCATAACCCACAAATACGCGGTTCTCCTTACTAAGTGACCAAGTGCCCAGCATCTTGCCATCATCGGATATAATCTCGGTTGCAAACTTTAAATTCGGATTTTCCAACTCTTCAATGGGGGGTACATATCCAATCCATCCTTTTGCTATCGCGGTGAATATGAACGCTATAACCAACAGTATGCCGACTACAAGAGCCCAAAGCACATATATAAATTTCTTCCTCATGACGTTTTCTAGTAATTAACGATGCAAAAGTAAGGAAAAACTTTGAGATAGAATGTGTTTCTAACAAAGTTCAACGAAATATCTTTTAAATCTTCGCTCTATTTATTTTTTTTCCAATACCTTTACACTCCGTATAAGTTGTAATTATAAATACAAGCCAAAATGGAAAATAGAAGTTTAGTTACTATTGCCGAACACTCGAAAGAGAAAATCCTCTACCTCCTGGAGATGGCAAAAGAGTTTGAAAAGAAGCCTAACCGTAAAATTTTGGATGGCAAAGTAGTCGCCACTCTTTTCTTCGAACCCTCCACCCGTACACGACTCAGTTTTGAAACCGCAGCAAACAGATTGGGAGCACGCGTCATTGGATTTACCGATCCTAAAGTGACCAGTTCCTCAAAAGGAGAAACATTGAAAGATACGATCATGATGGTAAGCAATTACGCTGACATTATTGTAATGCGCCATTTTTTGGAAGGTGCTGCAAGATATGCCAGTGAAGTTGCCCCGGTACCTATAGTCAATGCCGGAGACGGAGCTAATCAACATCCGTCACAAACTATGCTAGACCTCTACTCCATATACAAAACACAGGGAACGCTTGAGAATCTGAACATTTATTTGGTAGGCGACTTGAAATACGGACGCACCGTCCATTCTCTGCTGATGGCTATGCGTCACTTCAATCCCACTTTCCACTTCATTGCTCCTGAAGAGCTGAAAATGCCGGAAGAATATAAAATATACTGCAAGGAGCACAATATTAAATACAAAGAATATACAGACTTTAACGAAGAAACGATCGCAGATGCCGATATTCTTTACATGACCCGTGTACAGCGCGAACGTTTCACCGACCTGATGGAATATGAACGTGTAAAAGATGTATATATATTAAGGAATAAGATGCTGGAGCATACCCGCCCCAATCTGCGTATCCTGCACCCTCTGCCCCGCGTCAACGAAATAGCTTACGATGTGGATGAGAATCCGAAAGCTTACTATTTCCAGCAGGCACAAAACGGACTTTATGCGCGCCAGGCCATCCTTTGTGATGTATTGGGCATAACCTTGAACGATGTTATAGAAGATGCAAAAAAGGTAAAAAACAAAAATGAAGATGAGCGATAATAAACAAGCATTGCAGGTTAGCCGCTTTGAAAAAACGGCACTGTTATAGACCATATACCTTCCGATAAATTGTTTACTGTAGTCGCCCTATTGGGATTACAGGATTCAGACTCTAACATAACCATCGGAAACAACTTCGAGAGCAAAAAGCTAGGTAAAAAAGGAATTATCAAGGTGGCCGACCGCTTTTTTACTGATGAGGAAATAAGCCGCCTTTCCGTAGTAGCCCCGAATGTGAAACTGAACATTATCCGTGACTATGAGGTGGTAGAAAAGAAACAAGTCCTGATGCCTCAGGAATTACGTGGCATTGTAAAATGTGCCAATCCCAAGTGTATCACCAATAATGAACCGATGATCACTTTATTCCATGTAATCGACAAGGAACACGGCATCTTAAAATGCCACTATTGCGAGAAGGAACAAAGCAAGGAAGGTATTAAACTGATTTAATCATTATGAAACAAGACTGGAAACCGGGAACAATGATTTATCCCCTTCCGGCCCTATTGGTCAGTTGTGGGAGTACGGACGAAGAATATAACATTATCACAGTGGCATGGGCAGGTACTATTTGTACCAACCCCGCCATGTGTTATATATCCGTACGTCCGGAGCGTCATTCCTATCCCATCTTGAAACGAAACATGGAATTCGTCATCAATCTTACAACTAAAGAGATGGCATTTGCCACCGACTGGTGCGGAGTGCGTTCGGGCAAAGATTATAATAAATTCGAAGAAATGAAGCTGACTCCGGGAAAAGCGAAAATAGTCAATGCTCCTATTATTGAGGAATCTCCACTCTGTATAGAATGTAGGGTAAAAGAAATTATCTCACTAGGATCTCATGATATGTTTATTGCCGATGTGGTAAATGTGAAAGCTGATGACAAATACCTGAACGGAGAAACAGGAAAATTCGAATTATCCCAAGCTAATCCGCTGGTATATGTTCATGGTGGCTATTTTGAGCTGGGACCGAAAATCGGAAAGTTCGGCTGGTCTGTAGCAAAAGAACAGGATGCGGACCAAAGAAAAAGCCTAAAGACACCTCATGAAGAAACTCCTTTTATTGATCGCTTTATTGCTCCTCACCTTATCCGTTCCGGTACGAGGAGAGAAGAAAGGTTTGCAAGAAGAGCCTAAAATCAATGTGGGAATAAAAGGAGGCTTCAATTCTTCCATGTACTTTACCAGCAGGCTGGAGTTAGACGGAGAACGTATAGAAGATGTGCAAAATAATTATAAGGTAGGCTATTTCGCCGCCCTATTTTTCCGGGTACACATGAAAAGACACTTCATCCAACCCGAAATTATGTATAATGTCTATAAAGGTGAAATAGCTTTCAATAAGAATCAGAATAATGAAAATACCCTTCCCGAATTTGCCAAACTGAACAGCACAATTCATTCTTTGGAATTACCTATACTATATGGCTATAGTTTCGTAAAAAGCCGTCCTTACGGCATGGCACTTTTATCGGCCCCAAATTAGAATATGTATGGAAACATAAGACTGATGAAGAGTTTGAAGGGTTCGGGCATTCCGGCATAAAAGAAGAATTACGCCCTATCAATATAAGTTCCGTTATCGGATTAGGCGTGAATATTGCAAATATATTCTTCGATTTCCGGTATGAAATCGGACTAACCAATATATCCAAATCAATCACTTACGAAAAGAATATAGATGGAGTCATATTTCAGGAAAAAGGTATCTTCATCAATCGTCATCGCAATGTATTAAGTTTCTCTCTAGGAGTTATTTTTTAAGCAGTCATACTCCTCCGTAAGAATTCCGACATCTATCATAATATTACATTCTGAAGAGTTTTCCACCAAAGAATAGAACTGAGGATCAACCATTTCCGGTATTTTACTTCCTATGAAACGACAAAAAGAAAGTCACACGTGTTTTTTCTGTAATTCCCACTAAAGATTTTTCCTTCTAAATAATTTCCCTTATATTCTAAAATTACTTAACTTTGTGAACTCAGAATCGAATATCGCACATAAACTTATTATAAAAAGAAATGAAAAGAGACGATTTGATTTTCGACATTATCGAAAAAACGAGCATCAACGCCAGCTCAAAGGTATCGAGCTGATCGCATCCGAAAACTTTGTTAGTGACCAAGTAATGCAAGCTATGGGTTCTTGCCTTACCAACAAGTATGCTGAAGGGTATCCCGGCAAGCGCTACTATGGCGGTTGCGAAGTGGTAGACCAGAGCGAACAAATCGCTATCGACAGACTGAAACAAATCTTCGGCGCAGAATGGGCTAACGTACAACCTCACTCAGGAGCACAGGCTAATGCTGCCGTATTCTTGGCCGTTTTAAATCCGGGTGATAAATTCATGGGATTAAATCTGGCTCATGGTGGCCACCTGTCACATGGTTCATTGGTTAACACATCCGGCATTATTTATACTCCATGTGAATACAATCTGAACAAGGAAACAGGACGTGTGGATTACGACCAGATGGAAGAAATCGCATTACGTGAAAAACCGAAAATGATTATTGGTGGCGGTTCAGCATATTCTCGTGAATGGGACTACAAACGTATGCGCGAAATCGCAGATAAAATAGGAGCTATCCTGATGATCGATATGGCTCATCCTGCAGGTCTGATTGCTGCCGGACTGCTGGATAATCCGGTTAAATACGCTCATATCGTTACTTCAACAACGCATAAGACCCTTCGCGGTCCTCGTGGCGGTGTTATCATGATGGGCAAAGATTTCCCTAATCCATGGGGCAAGAAAACTCCGAAAGGCGAAATCAAGATGATGTCACAACTTTTGGATTCTGCTGTATTCCCTGGTATACAAGGTGGTCCGTTGGAACATGTCATTGCAGCCAAAGCTGTTGCATTCGGTGAATGTTTACAGCCGGAATACAAAGAATATCAAACACAAGTAAAAAAGAATGCAGCCGTATTGGCACAGGCTCTGATTGACCGTGGTTTTACGATCGTTTCTGGTGGTACAGACAACCACTCCATGCTGGTAGACCTTCGCACCAAATACCCTGATCTGACAGGCAAAGTAGCAGAAAAAGCATTGGTTGCTGCTGATATCACTGTAAACAAGAATATGGTCCCATTTGACAGCCGTTCTGCTTTCCAAACTTCAGGTATCCGTTTGGGAACTCCTGCCATCACAACTCGTGGCGCAAAAGAAGACTTGATGTTGGAAATCGCCGAAATGATTGAAACTGTTCTTTCAAACGTAGACAATGAAGAAGTGATTGCACAAGTTCGTGCACGCGTAAACGAAACAATGAAGAAATATCCTATTTTCGCTTACTAATTAACGACTTCTATCAATATACTCATGAAAAAACTTTGGAGCTTTTTTGAAAAAGCTTTATCCTTCTTCAAGAACTTCAAAGCTTTTTTTATGAAACATCCAGACCATTTAAAAAGAGTAATAGAAAAGTATTTTTATCAGCAGTCCCCACAGAAATCAGTATAAATTTCTACCTTTGCAGACAATTTATCCGTTAATGACGAATGAAAGGAACTAAGAATCTGACTCAAGGCCCTATCCTGAAGCAATTGTTTACTTTGGCAATGCCCATTATGGCCACTTCATTCATACAGATGGCATATAGCCTGACCGACATGGCCTGGGTAGGAAGAATAGGAAGTGAGGCAATAGCCGCTGTAGGTTCAGTGGGTATTCTTACATGGATGTCCACATCTATCTCCCTGCTGAACAAAGTAGGTTCGGAAGTCAGCGTAGGACAAGCCATCGGGGCACAAAACGAACAAGCTACCCGTGCGTTCGCATCACATAATCTTACCTTGTCCTTACTTATATCATTAAGCTGGGGAGCATTGTTATTTATCTTTGCCACCCCTATTATCAGTATCTATGAACTGGAACCTCATATAGCCAAGATGGCTGTGGAATATCTACGGATTATAGCAACTGCCTTTCCATTCGTCTTTTTATCAGCTGCCTTTACAGGGATATTCAATGCCGCCGGACGAAGCAAAATACCTTTTTCCATTAACGGTATCGGACTGATTACAAATATGATACTAGATCCTCTTTTTATCTTTGGTTTAAACTGGGGAACTACGGGAGCCGCAATTGCCACTTGGCTGGCCGAAGCTACGGTATGCATACTGTTTATCTATCAATTGAAACAAAAGAAAATATTATGGGATGACTTTCGGTTATTTACTACACTGAAAAAAACAATATACACACCACATCTTGAAAATAGGATTACCAGTAGCGGTACTCAATACATTATTCGCTTTCGTCAATATGTTTCTCGGAAGGACCGCAACAGAGCAAGGTGGTCATTTAGGGCTGATGGCACTCACTACCGGAGGACAAATCGAAGCTATCACCTGGAACACCTCCCAAGGATTTTCTACAGCTCTCAGTGCTTTTGTAGCTCAGAACTATGCAGCACGGCAAATCTCCCGTGTACTGAAAGCCTATCGCACCACTTTATGGATGACATTTATATTCGGATCTTTCTGCACATTTCTTTTTATATGTTACGGAAACGAAATATTTTCTATCTTTGTTCCTGAAAAAGCGGCGTATGAAACCGGTGGCGTATTTCTACGTATCGACGGATACTCGCAACTATTTATGATGCTGGAAATTACCATACAGGGCGTTTTTTATGGAATGGGGCGCACCATGCCTCCTGCCGTAATCAGTGTCACCTGTAACTATCTGCGCATCCCGATGGCATTATTGTTTGTATCATGGGGCTGGGGTTTGCCGGGTATTTGGTGGAGCATAAGCATCACTAGCACTATGAAAGGAATTATTTGTCTGATCTGGTTTATACTTATCAAGAAGAAAGCTTTAAATTATCAGGCTGTTTAATGAACAATTTTTGCATTAAGTCATTAATATATTAAAATGAACATGATTATGAAAAAGACTAAAATTATGGCTTTATTACTGAGTGCAACACTAGTATTCAGTGGATGTGGTAACATGAATAATACCGCTAAAGGCGGTCTGATCGGTGGCGGTGGTGGCGCAGCTTTGGGAGCAATTATCGGCGGAATAGCCGGACATGGTAAAGGTGCGGCTATTGGTGCGGCAGTAGGTGCGGCAGTAGGTACAGGCGCCGGCGTGTTAATTGGAAAAAAAAATGGATAAAGCGGCAGAAGAAGCGGCTCAAATCCAAGGAGCACAGGTAGAACAGGTAACAGATAACAACGGTCTTCAGGCTGTAAAAGTTACTTTTGATTCCGGTATTCTCTTCAATACAGGAAATGCAGCCTTGAGTGCACAAGCGAAATCAGCCTTAAGTAAATTTGCAAACAACGTATTGAACCAGAACAGAGATATGGACGTATCCATTTATGGATATACAGACAATCAGGGCTGGAGAAACAGTACAGCCGAACAAAGCATCCAAAAGAACCTCAATCTGTCACAAGAACGCGCTCAAAGTGTGGCTAGTTATTTGCTAGGTTGCGGTGTAAGTAATTCTCAGATCAAGTCTGTAGAAGGTTTGGGTCAAGCAGACCCGATAGGTAATAATGACACAGCCGAAGGACGCCAGCAGAATCGTCGTGTAGAAGTATATATGTATGCCAGCCAACAGATGATTCAGCAAGCGGAAGCAGGTACACTGAAATGATATCAATGACGTTATCATAGAGCGTATCCAATACGCCCGAACCAACGGTCACAACTTTGGATAACATATAAAATAAATCAATTTCGGACAGGTTATTTCTGCCCGAAATTGATTTTAATACACAAGCATGAAAAAAAAAGATTTTAAAATTCATTCGCAATCTGCTGCTTTTTTTCTTTGGTTCTTCCATTCTCGCAGTTATCGTTTTACGCTTTATTCCGGTTTACTTTACCCCGTTGATGTTTATCCGAACTACCCAACAAATCATTCATGGCGAAGATATAAAGTGGAAACACTCTTGGATACCTAAAGAAAACATATCCCCTCATCTGCCTATGGCTGTTATTGCTTCTGAAGACAATCGCTTTGCCGAGCATAATGGTTTTGACTTCAAAGAAATAGAGAAAGCTTTAGAAGAAAACAAGAACCGAAAACGTCCTCGAGGTGCCAGTACTATCAGCCAACAGACAGCCAAAAATCATTTTTTTGTGGCCTGCTTCTTCTTGGATCAGAAAAGGACTTGAAGTGTATTTCACCACTTTGATAGAACTATTTTGGAATAAGGAACGGATTATGGAAGTCTATCTGAACTCTATAGAAATGGGAAATGGTATCTATGGTGCCGAAGCAGTAGCTCGTGAACACTTTCACAAGAATGCCAGCAAACTGACACCGGAAGAATGTGCACTAATTGCAGCCAGCCTTCCCAATCCTCGCAAGTTCAATTCAAGCAGACCTGGCAACTACATGCTCAAAAGACAAAAGAAGATCCTTTATCTTATGAAATGCGTCCCTATATTTCCACCCCAACAAGATACACCTTCTACGGTTTCAAAGAAGAAAAAGAAATAACCCGCACCCCCGTGTGGGCTTTCTTATTTTTAGAGTATTCAAAGAGAGTCTGCGAATCTAGAATAACTTTCTTCATGACCGATGAAGCATGAAGCAAATGCAATTTACCATCCACCCAACAAGCAAATCCTGTATGTACCACATCCAGCCCTTTTATATTGGTGGTAATCGCTATGATATCCCCATTCTTTATGTCCAATTCCTCAGAAGAAACATTCAGACTTGTTTTAGGAATATAAGAAACAGGAACATTTTTTCCAATTTTTTCTCTATTTCAATCATCTGGGATATCATGGAAGGATTATTTTTCAACCGATGATAACTGTCAGAATGTGTGGACATAAAATCCAAATTCAAAACTTGTGATGCAGCAAACCCTAATTCCCCCGTGCGTTCATGTACAATTCCTTTTTGTTCATTATCCTTAATCCAATCACTGAAGTAATGCAAACGCGAGACATAACCGGCTTGTTTCCCATTCCGATAGCGGATACACCGCAACGCTTTTTTGTAACTTTCAAAGTCACTTTTCCCATACTTATCAGTAAGGCTCAATGCAAGTACTGTTTCAACTAACGTGGTACAATCCACCTTATCCAAATGCACAACTAAGGTTTCTTCATCTGTCCCATCCAATGTATTCGCTACGTATGGAACTCCTAATAGATTTTGGGCAAAAAACAATATCTTACAGCTATCGGCCGGCAATCGGGCAGCTTTTTGAAGCAGACTCTCGACTTTTATACTGTCATTTTCTGATGCTGAAACAATACAGGGCATTACTCCTAAAATTATTCCCAGCAACCACGAATACAGTTTTCTCATATATTTTTTCTTATCTACCTGTTTTTTCTGCATGGCAACAAAGATAACACATAACTGAATGAATGCAAATTTTAAAAGAATGAAAAGATAAAAACATCCGCCATGACAAATTCAAACCTGCCACAGCGGATAAAAAAAAAACTATATTTTACCTTCAAATCATGCAGTAAACTCTGTTCTTTCCAAATAAGCTATAACATCACCTTTATTAACTACAGCTCCCTGTTGGGCGCAAACTTCTACAATGCGTCCCGTAAAATTAGCAAAGATCTTTTCATACTCTCCCCACGGAGTGGAAATATAACAAAACACTTCATCATGCTGGTATTTCCGTCCGACAAACGGTGCTATAGAAGGACCTTCCACGGAAACTTCCCATAAAATCTGTCCCTTATCCGGCGCAATAATAGGATCAGCCTTAGTACGCTTATATTTTCGAATTGTTTCCTCATCAAAGCCACTTTTTACCATAGCCGCATCCTGAGCACGTTGTAAATCATCCATAAAACGTTTCTTGGCTACACCCGATTTATAATCACGGTATTGCCGGTCATGCATAGCCAGTTCAAACAACTCTTCCTCATCTTCACCATATTCCCAGCCATTATCATCCATCTCCTTACGGTACTTGTCCAGCTCATCAGGATAGTTCATCTGAGGATCCTCGTCAGTAAACTCGTAACCTTTACTTTTCGCCAGTTCAATTATTTCAGGAGCCAACGCACCCGGCAACTTTCCACTTTTTCCCAGAATCATATCCCATGTATGGTTATCAATCATCGTCCATCTCTCCTCTCCTTTCACCAATTGCATGACATTCATCAAAGCCACATTCTTCACATATTGGCTGAACGGTGTTACTAAAGGAGGATATCCCAATTTCGGCCATACATATTCCACTTCTTCAAACAGCATCACTACCAAATCATCCAAACTCATAGGTTCCTTTCCCTGTCCTTTCAAAAGTAGATTTATACCTGAATGTACACCTTTCAAATCGGCCATCATAGATCCCATCATACCACCGGGAAGTCCACAACCTAACAGCAAGGAAGACATGTGCTTATTGGTAGAATCAATAAAATACCCCAAAAAATCATCAATAAACTCCTGCGTCATGCTACGTGCTTTCATATAAGCCTTCATATTGATTTCAGGTACCTGAAAACCTGCATTTTTCAACATAGCCTGTACAGAAATTACGTCAGGATGCACTTTTCCCCATGATAAGGGCTCCATAGCGACATCAATGATATCCGCACCATTCTCACAAACTTCCAAAATAGATGCCATAGATAACCCGGGACCGGAATGTCCATGATATTGTACAATGACTTCAGGATGTTTATCTTTGATGTTTCTCACCAACTGCCCTAACATTTCAGGACGGCCGATACCTGCCATATCTTTCAAACAGATTTCGGGTGCCCCCGCTTCTATTAACTGGTCAGCAATATAAGAATAATAATCCACCGTATGTACAGGAGAATAAGTGATGCAAAGAGTGGCTTGAGGAATCATCCCCGCTTCTTTAGCATATTTTATGGAAGGAATAATATTACGAACTTCATTCAAGCCACAAAATATACGAGTAATATCCACGCCTTGCGCATGTTTTACCTTATACATCAACCGACGTACATCAGCTGGAACAGGATACATTCGCAATGCATTTAAACCGCGGTCCAACATATGCGTCTGAATACCCGCCTCACGTAAAGGTTTGGTAAATGTACGCACTGCCTTGTTAGGATTCTCACCATACAGTAAGTTCACTTGTTCAAAAGCACCTCCATTAGTTTCCACTCGGGCAAAACACCCCATTTCAACGATTAGAGGAGCAATTTTGGCTAACTGATCAGCTCTGGGCTGGTACTTCCCTGATGACTGCCACATATCGCGGTAGACCAAACTGAATTTGATTTCTTTTTTCATAATTATTACTTGATTTAAAGGTGTCTTGTCCTTTTGCAAATATAACAAATGAATAAAAATAAAGTTAATATTCGAATCTATTTTTTAGCTTCCAAAAACATGTTTAATATCATATTGTAAACCAATAAAAACAAAAAGGCAGAGCAAAAGAATTTCACTCTACCTTTTTGATAATTTTTCCCTTTGGATTATACAAAATCACGGAGTTGCCCTTGCAAGCGTTGTCTGGTAAAAAAGATTCTGCTTTTTACAGTACCCAACGGCAATCCCAACTTTTCGGCAATCTCACGATATTTGAATCCCGACACATGCATAGCGAATGGAATACGGTATTCTTTGGGAAGCAAGCCGACTATACGATGTATTTCTTTCATGTCATAAGCTCCCTCGGTACTATCAAAGCCGGAATCCTGAGGCATACTTAAATGGTAGAGATTGTCTGTATGGTCCACAAATGTCTGGTCACGCACTATTTTCCTATAATTGTTTATAAAGATGTTACGCATAATGGTATACATCCATCCCTTAAAGTTTGTATCGGGGATATACTTGTCTTCATTATCCAGCGCTTTCAATGAAGTTTCTTGTAGCAGGTCATTAGCCTCCTCACGGTCGGCTGTGAGTTTGTATGCAAACCGAAGTAATTCTTCTTGCACACCCAGCAGGTTCTTTTTAAAACTAACGCTATTCATAAATCTTTCAGTTTAGGTTCATATTCTTTTTCCATGCTCTCGGTAATGCAAGGATAGCGCATTTTAAATAGGTGTCAAAGAAAAAACTATTAAAATAGGGGGTAAAAACCGTCATTTATCAGTTTTTACCCCCTATTTTAATAGTTTTCAGGTGCTGTTTAGCGTTGTTCCCCCTTTAAAATTGGTAAACAGATGCTATATTTAACAGCTAAAATACGCGCCAAAAACACAGTACTACCTCCTATTATCTGGCAAATAAAGGCTTCCAGACCAAACAGATCACATATCCAATAGGCTAATCCCCCCACCACACAGGCCATTGCATAAATTTCTTTACGAAAAATAAGCGGAATTTCATTAATAAAAACATCGCGGAGCACACCACCTGCGGCCCCAGTGATACTACCCATGATTATAGCTACCCAAAAAGGATATCCGAGAGCAATACTTTTACCTACCCCCACTACTGTAAATAGTGCCAGGCCGATGCTGTCGAACAGGAAGAAAGTGTTATGCATATGAATCAAATACTTGCCGAAAGCAATTACCCAAAACAATGCAAGTCCTGTACATATTAAATATATAGGGTCAGTCATCCAACCCGGAGTCACATCTAGAAGCACATCACGGATAGTACCTCCTCCGATAGCCGTCGCCAAACCCACTACATACGCACCAAACCAGTCAAACTGTTTGGCAGACGCCAATCTGATACCGCTGATGGCAAAGGCAAACGTACCTATAAAATCTAAAACTTGAACAAATGTTAGCATAATGGTTGTTATTTGTCTGCAAAGTAACGAATAAATTCGATAAGAAAATGTATTTTTGTGTTCAGAAAATAGCTTAAAATAAGATGAAAGTAACAATTATCGCCGGTGCACGTCCCAATTTCATGAAAATAGCCCCATTAATGCGTGCTATCAAAGCTGCAAAGGCAGCAGGAAAAAATTATCACTGCCCGCCTGGTCTACACAGGTTCGGACGAAGATAAAAGTTTGGAACCTTCTCTGTTTACAGACCTAGATATGCCGCGTCCCGATGTGTATCTGCATGTGGATAATACAGATTTTTTTCCAGCGAATGGCAGGTATATTGGTAGCTTTCGCCCGCGAACTGGAACAACATCCTGCACAGGTAGTACTTGTAGTGGATGACCTAACTCCTACTATGGCGTGTTCTATCGTGGCTAAAAAGAAGGGGATAAAAGTTGCTCATCTAGTGGCCGGAACCCGTTCTTTCGATATGGATATGCCAAAAGAAGTAAACAGTATGATAACAGATGGCTTGTCTGATTATCTATTCACGGCCGGAATGGTAGCCAACCGCAATCTGAATCAAACAGGAACCGAACAAGCACATGTACATTTTGTAGGAAACATTCTGATTGATACGCTGCGTTATAACCGTACTCGCTTACAGCGCCCGGTAGCATTCTCTATTATGGGACTGAAAGAAAAAGAATACCTCTTGCTAACCTTGAACAAGCATTCATTGCTAAACAATGATACTGCACTGAAAGCTATCTTCCGCACTATACTGGAAAAAACAGACAAGCCGATCGTGGCACCGCTCCACACGTATGTAAAAAACCAAGCTGTCTGTTTTAGATATTACTTCTGAAAGGTTATATATATTACCACCGCAACCTTATTTGTCATTCGGTTATTTAGTGAGCCATGCCCAGGGTCTCATTACAGATTCGGGTAACGTAGCGGAAGAAGCTACTTTTTTGAGGAATCCCCTGTATGACATTAAGTACGTATGCAGAACATCCCGAAACAGTGACAATCGGCACAAACCGGCTAGTGGGGGAAGACCCTGAAATCTTAGCAAACGCCCTTGACATGCTGAATAAAGGAGAATGGCAAAAGGGGGCTTTTACCGGAACGCTGGGATGGACACACTGCAGAAAGAATTGTGCAAACGTTGCTGGATGAACATAAATAAAATAGAAAACCATTCTCAGATAAAAA
>ENA-OPYU01000061-OPYU01000061.1-human-gut-metagenome-genome-assembly--contig:-NODE-61-length-36777-cov-3.292933_pt1 | contig 36777 bp, 42 predicted proteins | sample MGYA00242637_ERZ504482 | MGnify/ENA primary metagenome ERZ504482 (study PRJEB26092, sample SAMD00036237) | human gut metagenome | host: Homo sapiens | study: EMG produced TPA metagenomics assembly of... | reverse complement strand
TACCGGATGGAAATGATATTGAGGATTTGGAGGCATAGGTATATTTTTTCAAACACGCGTTAGTGTGAATAGTGAATTTTTTCACAGATTATAATAAATAATGAAGGCAGTTATCTGAATGAGAGAAAGATTCAGGTAACTGCCTTTTTGACGAATTTTAAAGTATAAAAGTTTTTTACATAGTCCATGCGTGCACTCATATTGGAGAACATGGCATCTACCAGTGTGATGGCGGCCATGGATTCCACGACTACAACGGCGCGGGGCACGATCACAGGATCATGACGGCCTTTGATTTCGATGGAGGTGTTCTCGCCGGTAGTGGTAACAGTCTGCTGAGGCTGTGCAATGGATGGGGTTGGTTTGATGTGGGCGCGGAGGAGAATTTCACCGCCGTCACTGATTCCGCCTAAAATGCCTCCAGAGTGGTTGGTGGTCTTTACAATTCTGCCATTTTCCATGTGGAAGCCATCATTGTTTTCGGAACCCTTCATGGTGGAAACCTTTACACCATCGCCGATTTCCACTGCTTTTACGGCGCCAATAGACATCAGTGCCTGGGCAAAAGCTGCATCTAGTTTTCCAAATACAGGATCTCCAATGCCAGCAGGAACGCCGCTTATACGGCACTCGACAACACCGCCTGCACTGTCCTCCTCTTTCATGCATTTCTCCAGATACTTGGCTGCTTTTTCTGCGGCAACCATATCTGGCATATAGAAAGAGTTTTCCGGTATTATTTCAGGGTGGTAGCTTTGGCATGAGACTGGTCCGATGGAACTGGTGTAGGCCTGCAGGGTAATACCAAGTTCTTTCAGAATCCTGGCTGCAATGGCTCCGGCGGCAACTCGGCCGATGGTCTCACGTCCAGAGGAACGTCCGCCGCCTCTGTAGTCGCGAAAAACCATATTTACTGTCAAAACCAAAATCTGCATGTCCAGGGCGATAGGTCTGCGCGATATTTCCGTAATCCCGGGAACGCTGGTCTTTGTTCCGCACGATCATGGAAATGGGGGTGCCAGTGGTCTGTCCCTCAAAGATTCCGGAAAGGATTTCGACTTCATCTCCTTCATTTCGGGCAGTGGTGTAACGGCTTTGGCCAGGCTTCCTTCTGTCCAGATAAGTCTGTATATCTGCCTCCGTAAGGAAAAGTCCTGCTGGAACGCCATCTACAACGGTGCCCAGTGCCTTGCCGTGGGACTCTCCCCAGGTAGTTACTGTAAAATTTTTTTCCAAATGTTGACTGACTCATAAGCATAAATCCTTTCTTCTTCGGACTGCAGCAATCGCCAGTTGTGGAGGGAAAACTGCTGTGCCGAATTAAAGTATGAATGTGATGTTAAAGACATTATAGCGAAATGCAAAAAATTTGTAAACCGAATCTATTAGAATTGACAAAATTTCCTGTAGAAATTATAATTAAGCGTGTATTTTTGAGGATAGGAGCCCTGTCTGACAGAAAAGTGGGACAGCTGGTTTTTATACAGAAGCAAGAGATTGGAAGGAGTGCAGCTTGTGGTAAGGATTTTTAAGACAATAGAGGGTGCGATCCATGAGATTCAGGAACCACAGGAGGATTGCTGGATTGCAATGACCAATCCCACTGCAACTGAGATCTTTGAGATGTCCGAAAGATTCGGAATCGAAGTAGATGATCTTCGCGCTCCTCTGGATGAGGAAGAGCGTTCCCGTATTGAAGTGGAAGATAATTATACACTGATCCTGGTAGATGTTCCTATGATCGAGGAACGCAATGACAAGGACTGGTATGGCACTATCCCTCTTGGTATTATTGTTACCAAGAAGATGATTTTTGACCGTATGTCTGGAGGATACCCAGGTGCTTACCCGGTTTATGGAGGGAAGAGTACGTAATTTCTTTACCTATATGAAAACCAGATTCATTTTGCAGATCCTGTACCGCAATGCCACTATGTACCTGCATTATCTGCGTATTATAGATAAGAAAAGTGAACAGGTGGAGGAGAAGCTCCACATGTCCACCCGTAATCAGGAACTAATGGAACTGTTGGAACTGGAGAAATCCCTGGTTTATTTTACTACATCTCTTCGGTCGAACGAGGTAGTACTGGAGAAGCTTCTGAAGGTAGAGAGCATTAAGCAGTACCCGGAGGATACGGATCTTCTGGAAGATGTTATCATTGAGAATAAACAGGCAATCGAGATGGCCAATATATACAGCGGTATCTTAAGCAGCATGATGGGGACTTTTGCCTCGGTTATTTCCAATAACCTGAATGTGGTTATGAAGGTTTTGTCCGTTATCACGATTGTAATGAGTATTCCCACTATTGTGTTCAGTGCATATGGAATGAACCTGAGCCCTTCGGGAATGCCGTTTTCTGCTGACAAATGGGGATTTTTAGTGGTGATATTGCTGTCCATACTGGTGAGTATTGTGGCAGCTGTGATTCTGTCCAAGAAGAAATTTTTTCTGAATAGGAGGATTACATGAAATTTATTGATAAGCTGGAACGAAAATTTGGAAGATTTGGTATTCCCAATCTCACAATTTACATGATTGTATGCTATGTGATCGGTTATGCACTGATGATCGTGAATCCAGGCATACTGAACTGGCTGAGCCTGGAACCAGCGTATATTCTGCGGGGACAGGTATGGAGACTAGTGACCTGGGTACTGTATCCACCGAGCACTTCCGGAGTATTATGGTTTGCAATTGCAGTTCTGTTCTTTTATTATCCAATTGGAACTTCTCTGGAGCGGACGATTGGAACTTTTAAATATACGTTGTATATTCTTTCGGGCGTGATATTTACAATTTTGGGAGCGTTCATTCTGTATTTCCTTCTCGGAGGAAATGTTCTGGTAGGAAACGTATTTTCTACTTACTATATCAGTCTGTCCACATTCCTTGCATATGCAATGTGTTATCCGGATATGCAGGTTCTGCTTATGTTTATCATTCCGGTGAAGATGAAGTGGATGGCAATTTTTTTATGTGGTGATCGTTGTATATGAAATGATTCAGTACATTATGGCAGGTGCATGGTATTTGGTGATCCCGATTGTGGCTTCTCTGTTGAATTTCATTATTTTTTACTTTGGAACAAAGGATTTCAGCCGGTATAACCCGAAGGAGGTCCACAGAAGAAATGAATTCCGCAGAGCAATGGAACCCCAGGGACGTATGAAATCAGGCAGCGGCAGTGTGACCAAGCACAAATGCGCGATTTGCGGACGTACTGAGCTTGATGATCCTAATCTGGAATTTCGTTTTTGTTCCAGATGCAATGGAAATTATGAGTATTGCCAGGACCATCTTTTTACACATACACATGTGAAATGAAATTAATGTAATTGTTAACCGGTAACATTGCATGGCTGCTGTGAACGATGTGGGCAGCAGCCAGCAAATGACTGAAAAGACAGAGGGAAAGACTGCTTATGAAGAGAACAAAAATTATCTGTACTATGGGACCAGCATCCAGTAAGAAAAATACTTTAAGAGCTATGATGCGTGCCGGAATGGATATTGCACGTTTTAATTTTTCCCATGGTTCTCATGAAGAACACAGGGGAAGAGTAGACATGGTCAAAAACCTACGGGAAGAACTGAATATTCCGGTTGCCCTGCTTCTTGATACAAAGGGACCGGAGATCCGTACCAAGCTTCTTAAGGATCATAAGAAGATTACATTGGAGGCTGGAAGCGAATTTACACTTACTACCGGTGATATAGAGGGAGATGAGACCAGAGTCGCCATCACATATGAAAATCTTTACAAAGATGTGAAAAAGGCGGTAAAATCCTGATTGATGATGGTCTGATCGAACTGGAGATTGAGAATATTAAGAATGGGGATATTGTCTGTCGTGTCTTAAACGGCGGCGAGCTTGGAGAGCGCAAAGGAATCAACGTCCCTTATGTGAAAGTGAAGCTTCCGGGAATTACAGAGCAGGACAAAGAGGATATTCTGTTTGGAATTACACAGGAGTTTGATTATATTGCAGCTTCTTTTGTACGTGACGCAAAAGCGATTAAAGAAATCCGTCAGCTTTTAGATGAAAATGGCGGACATGATATTGGAATCATTGCCAAAATCGAGAATGCCGAAGGTGTTGAAAATATTGATGAGATCATCAAGGCCGCAGATGGTATTATGGTTGCCAGAGGCGATCTTGGCGTGGAGATTCCTCCAAGTGAGGTTCCTTATATCCAGAAAATGATCATCCGCAAGTGCAATGAGAACTATGTTCCGGTTATTACTGCTACCCAGATGCTGGATTCCATGATCCGTAATCCACGTCCTACAAGAGCTGAGGTGGCAGACGTTGCCAATGCTATTTACGACGGTACAGATGCGATCATGCTTTCCGGTGAAACTGCAGCTGGTAAATATCCGCTGGAAGCACTGAAGATGATGGTGGAGATTGCACAGACCACAGAGCCTCACCTGAATTATGAGGATTATACCCATAACCGCAATATGTGTGGTGAGAGCAGAGTGTCCAGTGCTGTGGGACTGGCTGCAGTGCAGACTGCAAGAGATCTGAAGGCCAAGGCCATTGTGACTCCTACCTTTGGAGGAAGAACAGCCAGACTGATTTCCAATTTCCGGCCGGAAGCTCCTATTTATGCTGTCACTCCCAATGATACGATTCTGCATAGACTTCAGCTTGTATGGGGCGTTACACCGCTGAAAGGATACGAGAAGGATTCTACAGAGCACATTATTTCCCAGGCCATGAGCGTTGTCCGCAGAAAGCGGCTCGCAAAGAAAGGAGACCTGATCGTATTTACGGTTGGAGATCCTGCTACCAATATGACCCGGGAAGGTGCTGTAACAAATATGCTGCATGTGATTGAAGCCAAATAAAGCTGTCACATGATCTGATTTGTTGCAATAGACAAAAAATTACTTTTTAAGCGCAGCGAGTGCTGTATTTTACAAACGAGGAGAAACTATTATGAAAAGACACCTTTTGTACACTGGAGAAGGTACAGGAAATTGCCGAAGAATATCCCACCCCATTTCATCTTTATGATGAGAAGGGCATCCGGGAAAATGCACAGGCTTTAAAGGAAGCTTTTGCATGGAACAAGGGCTTTAAGGAGTTTTTTGCAGTAAAGGCAACCCCGAACCCGTTTCTGATCAAGATTCTGCAGGAATATGGCTGCGGATGTGACTGCTCATCCATGACAGAACTGATGCTTTCCAAAGCTATCGGATGCAAGAAGGGAGACATTATGTTTTCCTCTAATGACACTCCGGATAAAGAGTTTAAATATGCAGATGAGATCGGTGGAATTATCAATCTTGATGACATCACTCATATTGAGAGTGTAGAGAAAGCTGTTGGAAAGATTCCGGAGATCATTAGCTGCCGTTATAATCCTGGTGGAGTGTTCAAGATCAGCAATGATATTATGGATAATCCTGGGGATGCCAAATATGGCATGACTACAGAGCAGATTTTTGATGCATTCCGCATCCTGAAGAGTAAAGGCGCCAGGGAATTTGGAATTCATGCATTTCTTGCCAGCAATACAGTGACGAACGATTACTACCCGATGCTTGCGAAGGTTATGTTTGAACTTGCTGTGAAGCTTCAGAAGGAGACTGGGGCGCATATTAAATTCATCAATCTTTCCGGTGGTATTGGTATTCCTTATCGCCCGGAGCAGACTCCAAACGATATTCGTGCAATTGGAGAAGGTGTACGCAAGGTATATGAAGAAGTTCTGGTTCCGGAAGGAATGGGAGATGTAGCTATTTATACAGAGCTTGGACGATTCATGATGGGACCTTATGGCTGCCTGGTAACAAAAGCGATTCATGAGAAGCACACTCACAAAGAGTATATCGGTGTGGACTCCTGCGCAGTAAACCTTATGCGGCCGGCTATGTACGGTGCTTATCATCATATTACTGTTCTTGGAAAAGAGGATCAGGTTTGCGATCACCTGTATGATATCACAGGATCTCTTTGCGAGAATAATGATAAGTTTGCAATTGACCGTTATCTTCCGAAGATTGATATGGGAGATTATCTGGTGATTCATGATACTGGCGCACATGGTTTTTCCATGGGATATAATTACAATGGTAAATTGAAATCTGCGGAGATCCTTCTTCACGAAGATGGAAGCTTCGATATGATCCGTCGCGCCGAGACCCCAAGAGATTACTTTGCAACTTTCGACTGCTTCCCGATTTTTGAGAAAATGCTGGAGGATGAAGACCGGGCGTAATTACTTATGAGTAAAATAAAAACAGTTTGATGCGTTTGGCTTGCAGACTGTGTAAATGAAAAGAGGAACCGCTGAGTTGCTGGCGGATCCTCATTTTGCTATATAGAAAGAATTTCTTCGGAACAGTTTGGGGATAGAATGGTCAAAAGTATTGAACCCGCGAGGTAAATGCGGGGCAGATTTTTGACAATCCTTGACACTTTTTTGAAATTCTGAGCAACGAAAAATCCCGCAAAATCAAGGACTTGACGGGATTTATATAACTTATGAAGTATTAAAAATGCCGGCAGTGGGACTTGAACCCACACGTAGTTGCCTACAACAGATTTTGAGTCTGCCTCGTCTGCCATTCCGACATGCCGGCGGTTGAACAATTGATATAATAGCACATTATAAAAATAAAGTAAAGATGAAATTATGAAAAGTTTATAAAATTTTGAGGCAGAATATTGATATTCATACATGGAAATGCTAAAGTATTTAACAGTTGACAGAAAATGGAGGAAATGCCAATGAATATTGACCATAAAAAACCAGAGAACCGGCCATTGTACATTTTTGCACTGATAGCGGTTGTGGTGATCCTTTTCCTGAACATATTTGCCATTCCAGCCATGCAGGAACGCTCTGTAGAGAAAACCGACTACAGTACATTCCTCAGCAATGTAGAGCGTGGAAATGTATCCAAGGCAGAGGTGCAGGACGATTATATCTATTATATAGTGAGAAAGAACGGCGAGGACGTGGTGTGCAAGACTGTACGCATGGATGATCCGGATCTTGTAAGCCGCCTTTATGAAGCCGGAACCAGTATGGAAGCAGTGGAGCCTCAGAAGCAGTCCATCTTTCTCAGTCTGGTGATCGGATATGTGATTCCAATCGTAATCTTTGTTTTCCTTGGGAGATGGCTGAGTAAAAAGATGATGAGCTCTATGGGCGGAGGCCCTGGCGGAGCAATGTCCTTTGGAAAAAGCAATGCCAAAGTATATGTGAAGTCTTCTACAGGAATTAAATTTACAGATGTGGCAGGTGAAGACGAGGCGAAAGAGCTTCTTACGGAAATTGTAGATTATCTTCACAATCCACAGAAATACACGGAGATTGGAGCATCTATGCCCAAAGGCGCCCTTCTTGTAGGACCTCCTGGTACAGGTAAGACATTGCTCGCCAAGGCAGTTGCAGGAGAAGCAGAAGTACCGTTTTTCTCTATTTCCGGTTCGGAATTTGTGGAAATGTTTGTGGGCATGGGTGCTGCTAAGGTTCGTGATCTGTTTAAACAGGCAAATGAGAAGGCACCTTGTATTGTATTTATTGATGAGATTGATACCATTGGTAAGAAACGTGACAGCGGAAGCTTCACAGGTGGAAACGATGAACGTGAGCAGACTTTGAACCAGCTGCTTACAGAGATGGATGGATTTGACGGCTCCAAGGGAGTTGTGATCCTGGCTGCTACCAACCGTCCGGATTCCCTGGACCCGGCCCTCCTGCGTCCAGGTCGTTTTGACAGACGTATTCCGGTAGAACTTCCGGATCTGAAAGGACGTGAGGAAATCCTGAAAGTCCATGCCAGAAAGATCAAAATCGCAGACAGTGTCCGTTTCGATGAAATTGCCAAGGCAGCAGCCGGCGCTTCCGGTGCAGAGCTTGCCAATATTGTAAATGAGGCAGCTCTTCGTGCTGTCCGTGACGGCAGAAAGTTTGCTACCCAGGCTGACTTTGAGGAGAGTATTGAGGTGGTTATCGCTGGTTATCAGAAGAAAAACCGGGTGCTTTCCAATAAGGAGAAACTGATCGTATCCTATCATGAAGTGGGACATGCACTTGTGGCGGCGAAACAGACGGATTCTGCTCCGGTTCACAAGATTACCATTATTCCCCGTACCTCAGGCGCTCTTGGATACACCATGCAGGTGGACGAGCAGGAACACTTCCTGATGTCAAAGGAAGAACTGGAGAATAAGATTGCTACATTTACTGGGGGACGTGCTGCTGAAGAACTGATTTTCCACAGTATTACAACTGGCGCGTCGAATGATATCGAGCAGGCTACCAAAATTGCCAGAGGCATGATTTCACGCTATGGCATGAGCAATGAGTTCGATATGGTTGCGATGGAAAGTATGAACAATCAGTATCTGGGCGGTGATTCAAGTCTTAGCTGCTCCTTTGAAACACAGACACTTCTGGATAAAAAGGTAGTAGAGCTGGTACGAAGACAGCATGAGAAGGCCTATAAGATTCTTGAGGATAATATTGACAAGCTTCATGAACTGGCAAAATATCTGTATGAGCATGAAACAATCACAGGCGAGGAATTTATGAAGATTTTAAATGATCCGCCGAAGTCTCTTACAGCCAGTGCAGAGTAAAAAAGAGCAATTTTTTGTAATATTTTGACCGGACTTTGCGGCAATAAAGAGAACAGCATTGCCGGATATATAAAATAAGGGACAGCAGAAAAGATCAGATGTCCTTTAAACAGATTTTGGTTATTTCCCTTGTCTGTTTAAAGAGTATCCGGTCAAACATCTGCTGTCTCTTGTGTTTTTGCGGGAGATTCGGATATAATAACAAATATGGGCTGCAAAAGGGAGGAGTGTTTCCATGAATTGTCAGACAGCAGAGAGTATGGTAAACCGATACATTGAGCATGATTTATCTGTAGATGAACTGGAGGATTTTCTGGAACATGTGGAGAATTGTCCGTCCTGTTACGACGAGTTGGAAACTTATTTTATTGTTCATGCTGCCATGCAGCAGCTGGATGAGGAGAGCAGAGATTCCTCATTGGATCTTCGGGAGCTTCTGGAAGAAGATATTCGTAAATCCAAGCATTATATACTGAAGATGAGATTCCGCCGCGCGCTGAGTGGAATGGGATTCTGTGCGTTGATTGCCGGACTGGGTGGATTTTTGATTTATATTATTATGCAGGTATTATAGGAAACACGGTACAGGAGGCTTATATGTGTGAGAAAATTTTACTGATAGATGGTCACAGTATTTTAAACAGGGCATTTTACGGACTTCCGGATCTGACTAATTCAGAAGGTCTGCATACAGGTGCTGTTTATGGCTTTTTAAATATCCTGTTTAAAGTGCTGGGAGAAGAGAAACCGGAATATCTGGCAGTGGCATTTGACAGAAGTGAGCCGACTTTTCGCCATGCGAAATATCCGGAATACAAAGGTACACGTAAGCCCATGCCGCAGGAACTAAAGAAACAGATCCCGCTTTTGAGAGAGATGCTTGAAAAGATGGGAATCGCCACAGTTTCCCTTGCTGGTTTCGAAGCAGACGATATTCTTGGTACGCTGGCGAAAAAGGGTGAAGAAAAAGGTCTGGTATGTAATCATTTCTTTTCCGGTGACCGTGATCTTTTTACAGCTGGCGACTTAAAAAAAACTATGATCCGTCTGCCCAGGACTGCAAAAGGGCAGACTGTTATAGAAGACTATAAAGAAGACCAGGTGCAGGAACGTTATCTGGTTTCTCCTGCCCAGATCATAGAATTGAAGGCTCTTATGGGTGATCCTGCCGACAATATTCCTGGAATTCCAGGTGTCGGAGAGAAGACAGCTATTAGGCTGCTTGTAGAATATGGCTCCATAGAAAATGCTTTTTCCCATGTGGAAGAAATTTCACAAAAGCGGGCCAGAGAATCTTTGAGGGAAAATTACCAGATGGCTCAGCTGAGTAAGGAGCTTGCAACCATTTGTACAAACAGCCCAATAGAATTTGAACAGGAGAAATTCCAGTTAGGAAATGTTTTTACAAAGGAATCCTACGAGCTGTGCAGAAAACTGGATTTCCGGAATTTTCTGCTGAAATTTGATCCGGCTGAAGTGAATGAAAATACAATGGAACAGGATTTTTTCACCTGCAATGATCTGGAGGGCTGTGAGGCACTTTTTGAAAAAGCGGGACAGGCAGAAGCTGTGGGAATAGCGCTTCTCTGGGATAAAGAAGGCGTCTATGGAGCTGGCCTGGCATTAGGGGAAGATGAAATGTATTACGTTCCTGTGGAGGGAATGGTAACAGCAGCTTATTTAAGTGATAAAATCGGGAGGCTGGGGAAGCATACCACAGTTTGCTCCATGGACGTAAAAACCATGCTCAAGCGTGCTGATCTAACACCCGATGCAAACGTATTTGACTGTGGCATTGCAGCTTATCTTCTGAATCCTTTGAAAAGTACTTACACTTATGAAGAGCTTGCAAAAGATTATCTGGATGGGAAGCTTCTTCCGGGAAAAGAAGAACTTCTGGGAAAAATATCCCTGAAAAAGGCCTGGGAGGAGGATATGCCGGAACTGGAACATCTGGCATGCTATATGGCGTATACCGCTTTTGCCACCAGAGCCCCCCTGAAAGCGAAGCTTCAGGAAACAGGTATGTGGAAGGTATATACAGAGATTGAACTTCCTCTTGTATTTACATTAGATTCCATGGAAAAATGGGGAATCGAAGTAAAAGGAGAAGAATTGAAAAATTATGGCGAAAAGCTGACTGTCCGCATTCATGAACTGGAAAAACTGATCTGGCAGCAGGCAGGAGAAGAATTTAATATCAATTCTCCGAAACAGCTGGGTGTGATCCTTTTTGAAAAAATGGCGATTCCAGGAGGAAAGAAAACGAAGACCGGCTACTCTACATCCGCAGATATATTAGAGAAACTGGCATCAGAGAATCCAATCGTAAATGATATTTTGGAATATCGTCAGCTTACAAAGTTGAAATCCACTTATGCAGACGGCCTTGGAGCCGTGATCGAGAAGGATGGAAGGATCCATTCCACTTTTAACCAGACCATAACTGCCACTGGCAGAATCAGCAGTACAGAGCCAAACCTTCAGAATATTCCGGTCCGCATGGAACTTGGAAGACTGATCCGCAAAGTGTTTGTACCGGAAGCTGGATTTGTATTCCTGGATGCTGATTACTCACAGATTGAGCTGCGTGTTCTTGCTCACATGTCCGGGGATGAGAAGCTGATCAAGGCTTACAGGGAGGCGGAAGATATTCATCGACTGACAGCGTCTCAGGTCTTTCATATTCCGCTTGAGGAGGTCACTCCTCTGCAAAGACGAAATGCCAAGGCGGTGAACTTTGGCATTGTATATGGCATCAGCTCTTTTGGCCTTAGCCAGGATCTTAGTATTACAAGAAAAGAGGCTGCCGCTTATATCCAGAAATATTTTGAGACCTATCCAAGCATAAAGGGATTTCTGGATGGACTTGTGGAGCAGGGAAAAGAAAAAGGCTATGTTTCCACTATGTTTGGCAGAAAAAAGGCCGGTTCCGGAACTGAAATCCAGCAATTTTATGCAGAGATCCTTTGGCGAGCGTGTTGCCATGAACTCGCCAATTCAGGGAACTGCTGCAGATATAATCAAAATTGCCATGAATCGTGTGTATAAACGTCTTTTGGATGAGAAACTGAGATCCAGACTGGTGCTTCAGGTCCACGATGAATTGCTGATCGAGACCTGGAAAGATGAAATCCCTCAAGTATCAAGAATTCTGGAAGAGGAAATGAAGGGTGCAGCCAATCTGGCAGTGGAGCTGGAAGTAGATATGCATCAGGGGAATAACTGGTACGAGGCAAAGTAGAAGCAGAACTATGTCTGGAATAAGATTGAGAAAGAAAATAGTTTGTACCTATAATTATCAGGTGAAATCGAAGCAGTAAGGAATAGGAAAAATGAAGACAATTGGTATTACAGGAGGAGTTGGTGCCGGAAAAAGCACGGTGCTTGCTTATCTTGAGGAAAAATATAATGCTTTTGTTATACAGGCTGACGAAGTGGGACATATTGTGATGGCTCCGGGACAGGAATGTTATCAGCCAGTGATCGATCTGTTTGGGAAAGATGTGATAAAAACGATAAAACTATTGACCGGAAGAGGGTTTCCGATGTAGTATTTGAGCAACCGGAATTTTTTGAGCTGTCTAAATGGGATAATTCATCCGGCTGTAAAAAGATATATCCTGAAAAGCCTGGAGGAACAGAAGAAGGAGGGGCGGAAGCTATGCGTTGTGGAAGCCGCACTTTTTTCTGGAAGAACATTACCAGGAGTTTTGTGATGAAGTATGGTATATTCATACAGATGAGGAAATCCGCATTCAGCGCCTGATGGAAAAACCGAGGCTATACCAGGGAGAAATCTCTTGGAATTATCGGAAATCAGGCCAGCGAAGATTATTTTCGAGCCCATACAGATTTCGTTGTAGAAAATAACGGAAATGTGGAAAAAACCTGGAAGCAGATAGATGAAGGAGTAAGAAGAAATGAGACTTTGTAGCATTGCCAGTGGAAGCAGCGGAAACTGTATTTATGTGGGATCAGAAGAGACCCATGTTCTTGTAGATACAGGAATAAGCGGCAAAAGGATCGAGCAGGGACTGAACCAGCTGGAGCTTACTGGCAGGGACATTGATGCGATTCTGGTCACGCATGAGCATTCTGATCATATCAGCGGTCTGGGGGTGATGGCACGCAGATACCACATTCCGGTTTATACTACAGGTGGAACTGCAGATGCGATCAGCAGAATGAAGAATATGAAGAATCTTCCGGAAGACACTTTTCATGAGATTGTGGAGGATCAGGATTTTCATATCAGGGATCTGACCATTCATCCTTTTTCCATTCCACATGACGCGGCACAGCCGGTAGGATACCGGGTTGAGTGTGAAGATAAGGCAGTTGGAATCGCCACAGATCTTGGGAAATATAACGATTACATAGTAGATAATTTACAAAATCTGGATGCTCTTTTGCTGGAGGCAAATCATGATATCCGTATGCTTCAGGTGGGAAGTTATCCCTATTATCTGAAACAGCGTATCTTAGGCGACAGGGGACATCTTTCCAATGAAAATGCAGGAAAGCTGCTTTGCAGGCTTTTGCATGATGACATGAAAGCTGTTTTTCTTGGACATTTAAGCAAAGAAAACAACTATGAGGCTCTTGCCTATGAGACCGTGTGCTCAGAGGTAACCCTTGGAGATAATCCATATAGATCAAAAGATTTTCAGATTCAGGTTGCGAAACGGGACAGTATTTCAGATGTGGTTGTATTGTAGAAGAGATAATTTACAGTAAAGAAACAAAACTATATTTGAAATACAGGTTCAGTTTTTATATACAGTTCAGGGAAAACTTAAAGCTGTATTTTCCCTGGGACAGTCAAAATGGGCAGCAGACCCAAATACAGGAGGAGTATCATGAAAAAAACAATTATCACAGTAGTAGGAAATGACACCGTTGGTATTATTGCAAAGGTATGTACTTATCTTGCCCAGAATCAGGTTAACATTCTGGATATCTCCCAGACGATTGTACAGGGATATTTTAACATGATGATGGTCGCAGATACCAGCGCTTCAGACAAGGAAATTGCAACTCTTTCCAAAGAACTGGCTGCTCTCGGGGATGAGATCGGCGTAGTGATCCATTGCCAGCATGAGGATATTTTCAACGTAATGCATCGAATTTGAAATGAAAGTCCCATCCATCGGACTTTCATTTAACAAAAATGTCGCCTGTAGGTGATATATCCATAGAAAGGAATACGAATGCTATGATTAATATATTTGAGGTGAATGAGACCAACAAAATGATCAAGCAGGAGAATCTGGATGTACGTACCATTACTCTTGGAATCAGCCTGCTGGATTGTATTGACAGCGATCTTGAGAAATTAAACGAAAAAATTTATAACAAAATTACCACATATGCCAAAGATCTGGTGGCAACTGGTGAGAAAATATCAGCACAATACGGAATTCCGATTGTAAACAAACGAATTTCTGTTACACCAATCGGTCTGGTTGGGGGTGCTGCATGCAAAACTACAGATGATTTTGTAACAATAGCCAGGACCCTGGACAAAGCTGCCAAGCAGGTGGGGGTGAACTTTATCGGTGGATATACAGCTCTTGTAAGTAAGGGAATGACACCAGCAGAGGAGCTTCTGATCCGTTCTATTCCGCAGGCACTTGCCAGTACAGAGCGGGTATGCAGTTCTGTGAATGTTGGTTCCACAAAGACTGGAATCAATATGGATGCCGTGAAGCTTATGGGAGAGATTATTCTGGAAACAGCTCAGGCAACCAAAGAACAGGATTCCCTTGGCTGTGCCAAGCTGGTAGTATTCTGCAATGCACCGGATGACAACCCCTTTATGGCAGGTGCTTTCCACGGTGTTACAGAAGCTGATAGTATTATTAATGTTGGTGTCAGCGGTCCGGGCGTTGTAAAAACCGCTCTGGAGAAAGTAAGAGGAGAGGATTTCGAAACTCTCTGCGAGATGATCAAACGAACTGCATTTAAGGTAACACGTGTTGGTCAGCTGGTTGCCAGGGAGGCTTCCAAGATGCTTGGCGTTCCATTTGGAATTGTGGATCTTTCCCTTGCGCCTACTCCTGCAATCGGTGACAGTGTGGCTGAGATCCTGGAAGAAATCGGTCTTGAAAGAGCCGGTGCACCTGGAACTACAGCAGCTCTTGCCCTGTTAAATGACCAGGTGAAAAAAGGTGGTGTAATGGCTTCCACAGCAGTTGGAGGCTTGAGTGGTGCATTTATTCCGGTCAGCGAGGATCAGGGAATGATCGATGCGGTAACAGCAGGTGCCCTTACCATTGAGAAATTAGAGGCTATGACCTGCGTATGCTCTGTGGGACTTGATATGATCGCAGTACCAGGTGATACGAAGGCATCCACCATTTCCGGCATTATTGCAGATGAAGCAGCAATTGGAATGGTGAACCAGAAAACAACAGCAGTCCGTCTGATCCCTGTTATCGGAAAAGGAGTAGGAGAGACAGTAGAATTCGGTGGTCTTCTTGGCTATGCACCAATCATGCCGGTAAACAATTTCTCCTGTGATGCGTTTGTGGCAAGAGGCGGAAGAATTCCGGCTCCGATCCATAGCTTTAAAAATTAAGTTTTCCGGATAAATTTGCACTTGACATTCTTACATCACTGTGCTAAAGTACAAGTTAGTTAAACCGATGAGAAAGAGTAGTAAATCAGATGTGACATCTAGTCATTATGAATGGATTGAATAATGGCTTACCAGAGAGCGGAGGATGGTGTGATCTTCGTATGAAGCGGCTGATGGAATGGACTTTCGAGGGCGGCCCGAAATTATATTTCAGGAGAGTAGGCGCCGACGGGAACCGAACCCGTTATCAATCAGGAGTGTATGTTTGTACATGAGAAAGTGGACGATTTGTCAATTTGAGTGGCACCGCGATAATAAGATTTTATTACCGTCTCAAAGAACAACAGGGAATGTTGTTTTTTGAAGACGGTTTTTTGATATCCATTTTACCACTCATTCTTTCTCGCAGACAAGATGCAGAAGATCGGCTTAGTTATCTTCTGGAGCCTGTTTGAAAATCATTTCCGTAAAGTGTGACACATATTATGCGGAAAGCCTTTTTTAACATGCTCCCGCCAATTTTAAGAGAGAGAGGAAAAACACTATGAAAAAAAGGAATGATCGCAATCGCAGCAGCAACAATGGCAACTATGATGATGGCAACACCTGTTCTTGCAGAGGACTATAAGATTGGTATCTGCAATTATGTAGATGACGCATCTCTGAACCAGATTGTAGACAATCTGGAAAGCCGCCTGAAAGAAATCGGCGATGAGAAGGGTGTAAACTTCGATATTTCCTATGACAACTGTAATGCAGATGCCAATGTTATGGAGCAGATTATTTCTGATTTCCAGGCAGACGGTGTAGACCTTATGGTTGGCGTTGCAACACCGGTAGCTATGCGTATGCAGGCAAGCACAGAAGGAACCGACACGCCGGTTGTATTCTCCGCAGTATCGGATCCGGTTGGTGCAGGTCTTGTAGAATCCCTGGAGGCACCTGGCGCAAACCTTACCGGAACAAGCGATTATCTGGATACCGCTTCCATTATGAAACTGATCGAAGCTGTTAATCCGGATACCAAGAAGATCGGACTTTTATATGATATCGGACAGGATTCCTCTACAGCAGCCATCGAGGCAGCAAAAGCTTACATGGATGAGAACGGAATCGAATATGTTGAGCGTACCGGAACCACTACTGATGAAGTTCAGCTTGCAGCAGATGCACTGGTTGCAGATGGTGTTGACGCAGTGTTTACCCCAACTGATAATACCATTATGACAGCAGAGCTTTCCATTTATGAGAAATTTATTGATGCAGGAATTCCGCATTACACAGGAGCTGATTCCTTTGCGTTAAATGGTGCTTTCGCAGGGTATGGTGTTGATTACGCAAATCTTGGAGCAAAAACAGCAGATATGGTTGCCGATATTCTTCTGAATGGTGCTGATCCGGCAACCACTCCTGTAGAAACCTTTGATAATGGTACTGCTACTGTAAACACAGAAACATGCGAAGCTCTCGGTCTTGATTTTGAAACTGTCAAAGCTGCTATGGAGCCGCTCTGTACACAGGTAAATGAGATCGTGACAGCAGAGAGCTTTGACGAACTGGAAGCAAATTAACGATTAACCGGAGGAAATGATTGTGACACTGGCTACTGCACTCTCCTTAGGAGAAACTGCCCTGAAACTTGGACTGATCTGTTCCCTGACTGTCCTTGCATTGTTTTTAAGTTATTCCATGTTGAATGTCTGCGACCTTTCTACAGACGGCTGCTTTACATTAGGAGCCGCTGTAGGAGCTGCCGTGGCGGTCAGCGGACATCCTTTTTTATCAATAATAGCAGCAATGCTTGCCGGAATCTGTTCTGGTTTTGTAACCGGATTTTTGCAGACAAAAATGGGAGTAGACAGTCTGCTTGCGGGAATTATTGTGAATACAGGATTGTATTCGATTAACATAGCAGTGATGGGAGGCTCTTCCCTGATCAACATGAACCGTACAGATACGGTGTTTTCCATGATGAAGGATGTTCTGGCAGATACCCCTCTGAAGGGAAGAACAGATATAATTGCTGCGCTGATCGCAGTAGCAGCAGTGGTTGCTTTTCTGGTGGTATTTTTAAAGACACGACTTGGCCTTGCAATCCGTGCTACAGGAAATAATGCAGATATGGTGAAGTCGTCGTCTATCAACCCGGTATTTACAACGATTATCGGACTTTGTATTGCAAACTCTTTTACAGCACTGTCCGGATGCCTTCTTTCCCAGTCCCAGAAATCTGTGGACATTAACATCGGTCAGGGAATGGTTACCATTGCGCTTGCATCCCTTCTGATCGGAGGAACAATTCTTGGAAAAGGCGGAATTTTTGTAAGAGCTGTGGGAATGGTATTGGGTTCTTTTGTTTTCCGACTGGTTTATACGGTGGCTTTAAGATTTAATATGCCAGCGTTTATGCTGAAACTGGTATCTTCTGTGATTGTTATTCTGGCAATTTCCGGCCCTTATCTGAAACGACAGTGGCCGCAGCTGAAAAGAAGAATGACGCACAAGAAGGGAGGAATCTGATCCATGTTAAAGCTTTCACATATTTCCAAAACCTTTAATCCGGGAACAGTAAATGAAAAAGTGGCAATCAGAGATCTGTCTCTGCATCTTGAAAAAGGCGATTTTGCAACAATTATCGGTTCCAACGGAGCTGGTAAATCTACTATGTTCAATGCCATCTGTGGAGATTTTCTCACAGATTCCGGATCTGTTGTTCTGGATGGAGAGGATATTACATTTCTGCCACAGCATGCCAGAGCAAAAAATATTGGAAGACTGTATCAGGATCCGATGCGGGGAACTGCTCCTGGAATGACGATTCTGGAGAACCTTGCGCTTGCTGCAGGTCAGGGAGGCTGGCTTTCCCGTATTTCCAAAAGTGATAAACAGCGTTTTCGTGAACAGCTTGCACTTCTGGATATTGGCCTTGAAGACCGCATGAACCATCCGGTTGGACTTCTTTCAGGAGGTCAGAGACAGGCACTTACTCTTTTGATGGCAACTATGAATCCACCGAAACTGCTTCTTCTGGATGAGCATACAGCAGCTCTTGATCCGGGAACAGCCGAGAAGGTGCTGAACCTGACCAGCAGGATCGTGGAAGAACATCATCTGACCTGTCTGATGATCACCCACAATATGCAGTCTGCACTGGAACTTGGAAATCGTATTCTGATGATGGATTCCGGTGATATTGTTCTGGATATCAAGGAAGAGGAGAAAAAAGGTCTTACTGTGGAAGGGCTGCTTGACAAGTTTAAAGTTGGAGCAGGAAAGAAACTGGATAATGACCGCATTCTTCTTTCTAATGAGTAAGACGAAATGGATAAAAGTGAGCCCTGGCTATTGTACGGAATTGCAGTAGCCGGGGCTCTTTATGCAGTTGAGAATATTATACAATAATAATCTGTTGTCTGTACTCATGAACATAAGAAACACTGTTTTTTGTGCCAGAATGCTTTCGTAAAGATTGGATGCGAAAGTTGTTTCATTTAGTAAATCCATAGCTTGCGGTGCGTTTTTAAGCACTGCGGCAGCATCCGGCAGTCTGGTAAGCAGAGGAATGCTGCCACATTTTTTATTTTGCCCAGAAGCGCAGAACTGTTTTTTCGAAATCCCAGAACCCGGGCGTAGGGAATCTGCGCTGGCACACTCTGAATATGAAGAAGCATGTGAAGCAGTGCTCTCTGGATCCTGGTTCGTGTGATCTCCTTGGTTTTCAGAAGGTTGGCAAACTGGGAAAAGGTTTCATACTGATCCCGGCAGGAGAGAATCCTTCTGGCAAGAGCGTGGGACATGTCCAGGTATGTGCACAGGCTTTCTTCTGTTTCCTGAAGAAGACAGTAACGGTAAAGCGTGTCCAGATCGTTTTCCAGAAGATAATGATTTCCAGAAATTGCCTGTAAAAAAAGTTCCAGGGAATTTGCTGGTAAATATTTTTTTGCCATATCAGCAAGAAACGCAAAAATTCTGTATTGAGGTTTCTGATGATTCAGATAAAAAGCAGTGGGAATGCTTGGTATCGGACGAGTCCCCTATGGATGGAGCATTGAAATTCAAAATGGCATTTCGAATAGCAGAAGCAGAAGGAAAGTGATTTTCAGACAGAGTATTTTCATGATAATCATTTCCTTCCCGTTTAATGGAAACCGGTGAAATAGAGCTGTTTTCCCGTAGAATAGCTTTACAGTATTCAATTCCCAGAATATTATTGGGGGAAAAGAGCAATTGCTGGTATTTTTCTGATTCGGGAAAAACTGCAGAGAGAGCCATGCTTCTGGCCTTTGGAAAAGTCATTCCGTTTTTCAGATTCCGGCGAAGGGCGGTCTGAAAAATCTTCCGGCTCCTCTGCCAGGATTTTGGCCAGCTCCATAAGCGCATCCGTATCACCGCATTCACTTCCGAAACAAAGTATATCTGTAACCCCAAGTCCATCCAGAAGCTGTACGCCTCCTCTGGCAAATAACTCTGCACTGGCAGAAGAAATGGAAACCGGCAGCTCCAGAACCAGGTCTGCGCCGCTTTGAAGAGCCATTTCTGCACGTACATAATTTTTGGAAAAAAGAGCAGGGGTCCCTCTTTGTACGAAATCACCACTCATGGCGATAACTACATAGTCTGTCCTTAGTTTTTCTTTTATATAGTTTATTTGATATTCATGTCCTGTATGGAATGGATTATATTCTGCAATAATTCCGGCTGTTTTCATAAAATTGCACCTCAAAAAATACGTTGTTCTTCCATATTCTAACATTGAAAAGCTTGAAATACAAGGCGGGGTGGCGTATAATGAGGTTAAGTTACTGAATGGGGAATGGATACTTATGCCAGTTCCCAGAGGATTACTGTAACAAATGAAAGGAGCCATTTAATCATGGGATTTATTGATGTAATCAAAGAAAGAGCAAAATCCAACATTAAGACAATCGTACTGCCAGAGACAGAGGACATGAGAACTCTTGAAGCAGCAGACAAGATTTTAAAAGAAGGAATTGCTAAGCTTGTACTTGTAGGTAATGAGGAGGCAGTTAAGAAGAGCGCAGCTGAAGGCGGCTTCGACATTTCCGGTGCACAGATCGTAGATCCTGCAACATCTGAGAAAACTCAGGGATATATTGACAAATTAGTAGAGTTAAGACAGAAGAAAGGTATGACACCAGAGCAGGCTAAGGAGATTCTTCTGAACCAGTATCTGTACTATGGTGTTATGATGGTTAAGATGGGAGATGCAGACGGTATGGTTTCCGGAGCCTGCCACTCCACAGCTGATACTTTAAGACCATGCCTTCAGATCCTGAAGACAAAACCAGGTACCAAACTTGTTTCCGCATTCTTCCTGATCATTGTTCCAGATTGCGAGTATGGCGCTAACGGAGCTTTGTATTTGGTGATTCCGGTCTGAACCAGAACCCGAATCCAGAAGAGCTTGCAGCAATCGCAGCTTCTTCTGCTGAATCTTTCAAGCTTCTTGTACAGGAAGAGCCTGTAGTAGCTATGCTTTCCCATTCTACAAAGGGAAGTGCGAAACATGCAGATGTCGATAAAGTTGTTGAGGCTACCAAGATTGCGAAAGAGCAGAATCCGGACCTTGCACTTGACGGAGAGTTCCAGCTGGATGCGGCTATCGTTCCAAGCGTAGGTGCTTCTAAAGCTCCGGGAAGCCCGGTTGCAGGTAAGGCTAACGTTCTTATCTTCCCAGACCTTGATGCAGGAAACATCGGATACAAGCTGGCTCAGCGTCTTGCAAAAGCAGAAGCTTACGGACCTATCACCCAGGGTATCGCAAAACCTGTAAATGACCTGTCCCGTGGATGCTCCGCTGACGATATCGTTGGTGTTGTAGCTATCACATCCGTACAGTGCCAGGCTCAGGACTAATTTCAGATTAGTTTCCAAAGGCTGAATCGTATTGTGATTAAGGGCACATGTCCTTGAAGAGATGCCAAGAATAAAATGTCCGGCATCGGGTAATACATAATCATGTAAACAGGAGAGTGAAAAAAATGAATGTATTGGTAATTAACTGCGGTAGTTCTTCTTTAAAATACCAGCTGATCGATTCTGACACAGAGGCAGTTCTTGCAAAGGGACTTTGCGAGAGAATCGGAATTGACGGAAGACTGGTATATCAGAAAGCCGGAAACGACAAAGAGATCACAGAAGCTTCCATGCCGACTCATAAAGAAGCAATCCAGATGGTTCTGGAAGCTCTTACCAATGAGAAAACAGGTGCGATCAAGAGTCTTGCAGAGGTTAATGCAATTGGTCATCGTATCGTACATGGCGGCGAGAAATTTGCTTCTTCTGCAATCATTACAGATGAGATGATCAAAGCAGTAGAAGAGTGCAATGACCTTGCACCACTTCACAATCCGGCTAACCTGATTGGTATCCGTGTATGCTCCGAGCTTATGCCAAATGTACCTCAGGTAGGTGTATTTGATACTGCTTTCCATCAGACAATGCCTGCAAAAGCTTATCTGTACGGACTTCCAATTGAATACTACAAGAACTACAAGGTAAGAAGATACGGTTTCCACGGAACCTCCCACAGCTTTGTATCCAAACGTGCTGTTGAGTTCCTTGGTCTTGATAAAGACAACTCTAAAGTTATCGTTTGCCACCTTGGAAATGGTTCTTCCATCAGCGCTGTTCAGAATGGCAAATGTGTAGATACCACAATGGGTCTTACTCCTCTTGAAGGCGTTGTAATGGGTACACGTTCCGGAAGCATTGATCCGGCTATCGTTGAGTACATTGCAAAGAAAGAGAATCTGGATCTTGCAGGTGTTATGAATGTTCTCAATAAGAAATCCGGTCTTCAGGGTATGTCCGGTGTTTCCAGTGATATGCGTGACCTTAGAGCCGCAGCCGCTGAGGGCAACGAGGATGCTAAGAATGCAATCGAAGTTCTCTGCTATGGCATTGCGAAATATGTAGGTGGATATGTAGCTGCTATGAACGGTGTTGATGCAATCGTGTTTACAGCTGGTATCGGCGAGAATGTTGGCATGATTCGTGAGAAAGTCTGCTCTTATCTTGGATTCCTTGGTGTTACAATTGATGCTAAGGCTAATGAGGCTATGGGCGAGGAAGTTGTTATTTCCGGTGCTGACTCCAAGGTAAAGGTTGCAGTTATCCCGACTAACGAGGAGCTTGCAATTTGCCGTGATACGGTAGCACTTGTAAAATAATTAGCTGCAGTGTGATCAGCAGTACATGCGCAAAGTCAGTTGCTGAGAGGCAGGCTGCTTTGCGGTAATACTGCATTACTTTGTAAAAATGCATAAATCCTGCCAGAGAATCATACGCTCTGGCAGGATTTTATATGCAACAGGAAATTGATTTTATATTCCACCTGAAATTTCGTCAGCTTTTGTAATTTTTTTGAAAATTTATTGTATATAAGGGAAAATTCAAGTTGACAAATAATGACAGGGTATGTATAATTGATTAAGTGTGAATAGGGAGACGATTATGCAGATACATTTATCAGACATTTCATCCAGCGAGGGTAAGAGCCAGCACTACAGTGTTGCTTTTGAGATGGATACCATCACCTTCCAGCAGGGAACCTTTCCAGTACTGGCTAAGGAACCTGTAGAGCTTACGATTACGAATACCGGCGATAGAGTTCTGGAACTGGAGGGAAGCGGTCTTGTGACTGTTGGAATTCCATGTGACAGATGTCTGGAAGAGGTTAGGACCAGGATTCCTTTTGAATTCAAGAGGAAACTTGACATGAAGCTTACGGATGAAGAACGTGTGAATGATCTGGATGAGAGCAGCTATCTCACCGGCTATGACCTGGATGTGGACCGTTTGGTCTATCTTGAGGTACTGATGAGCTGGCCTTTGAAAGTCTTATGTAAAGAAGACTGCAAAGGGATTTGCAGCAGATGCGGGAAGAACCTGAATGATGGTCCCTGCGGATGTGCCGAGGAGCCTAAGGATCCCCGTATGGCAGCTATCAGTGATATATTCAGTAAATTTAAGGAGGTGTAACCGAAATGTCCATCTGCCCAAAGAATAAATCTTCCAAAGCAAGACGCGATAAGAGAAGAGCAAACTGGAAAATGAGCGCTCCGAACCTTGTAAAATGCAGCAAATGCGGCGCACTTATGATGCCACACAGAGTTTGCAAGGCTTTGCGGAAGCTATAACAAAAAAGAGATCGTTTAAAGTTGAAGACTAATAGCGAATCTTTAAAGAACACCTGAGTTGATTTGGGTGTTCATTTTTTTTATGCAGCAAGCAGGATTCTTTCCTGTTGATTTTTTTCTATATAATTCATTTATAATATTCACAGAAAATACATTACCTGGAGGAACTACAATGTCTGAATTAAGTGATAAGATCAGATCAGAATTTAAAAAGGCAGATGATGAGCGCGATGCTCTTATGAATACCCCGGAAGATATCGAACGTTGGGATAATATTGTATATGGACATGATGACAGGGAGATGCAGAGGCTGGATGTATACAGACCGAAGCAGGCACAGGGAGAAGACCTTCCGGTCATTATCAGCGTTCATGGAGGAGCCTGGATGTATGGAGATAAAGAAAGATACCAGTACTATTGTATGAGTCTTGCACAGCGAGGATTTGCTGTTGTAAACTTTACATATCGTCTGGCTCCTGAGAGCAAATTTCCAGCACAGTTAGAGGATGTGAATCTGGTATGCAAGTGGGTGATGAAGCGTGCAGGAAGATTCCATTTTGATACAGAACGTATTTTTGCAGTAGGAGATTCTGCAGGAGCTCATCTTCTGGGACTTTATGCAGCAATCTGCACGAATCCGGCATATGCTGCCAAATATGATTTTGCTGTACCAGAGGGCTTTGCCCTTACTGCAATTGCTTTAAATTGCGGTGTGTACAGGATCCCAAGAGAAGAGTCTGACAATATGACTACGCTGATCATGAAGGAACTTCTCCCGGAAGGTGGTACAGAGGAAGAACTGGAGAGCATTGATGTGCTGAACGGCATTACAGATGTTTATCCTCCTGTATTTTGCATGACTTCCGTGGCAGATCATCAGAAAGCACAGGCACCTGCATTAGCCCAGAAACTGATGGAGAATAATGTGCCCTTTGTATATCGCGTGTTTGGAGATAAGGTTAATAAACTTGGTCACGTGTTCCACTGCGATGTAAAAACAATTGATGCTGCCCAGTGCAATGATGCAGAATGTGAATTTTTTTCAGGGAGTTTTGTTTCTGATAGTAAGACATTTGTTACTGTTCACTGGTAACATTCCGCGAGGTGTTTTTTGTGAACAAAGTTCACAGAAAACCCGAGAGTTGCGGCGCGAAATCATGCAAAGCATGATTTCTGTGCATCGCGAAGCGTGTTACTATGAACGGAGTGAACAGTAACAGACATTCAGGTAAAATATATTACGGTACAATGCAAAGTATGTTGTTGTGACAAAGGAAACAGTAACACCCATTTTTCACGGAAACCTGCGGTTCGCCACAGGTTTCTTGTATTATATGATGAAATCTTATATGCTTGGGACAAGGGAGAAAATCAATGCAAAAAAAGGTTAAAAGGTCTGATAAGTGGTTTTTTTCTTTTTGCTTTGCATATTTGCCTGGAAAAGCGTGCAGGAAGTAAGGGCAGCGGAGAATGTAATAAGGGATTTTTCCAGAATTTTCTACATACCTGCCGGAGTAGTTTTGAAAGGCGGAAGCCTGCAGAAACTGCAGGAAATTTATGACGGCATGAGCTGCATTGCATATACAGAAGATGGGGAAGAGCTTTATCTGGATGCAATCTGGGACTATTCCGGAATTGATATTCAGACTGTGGGAGCCTATAAGATTACAGGGACAGTGAGACTTCCGGAAGGATATACAAGCAATGTCGGTCTTCCGGAATGGACAGCATGGATTTCTGTACAGAATCCGGGACAGCCGGAGATTCAGGTGTATTCCCGAATGATTTCAGCAGGTATTTACTATTTTCCATGGATCACAGAGCAGAATCCGGATAAGATGGCAATATGGCTTCAAAAAGAAGGAGAGGACTGGGTAAATGTAAGCGAGGAAGGATATGGATTTGCGGATACCGATGGGATGTATCTTTCCTGCCAGAGTATGATAGCTGAAAATATATATACACTGACAGTTGTTTATAATGAAGGGAAAACCAGAAATCTTAAATACCGCTATCAGTCAGATGGAAGATTGGAGATTCTCAGTTATCAGCCTGGAACAATTGGCGGGACAGTATCAAAAGATACTGTTATCCGTTCCTGCGAGGAGATTGACGAAAAGAGCCTGCAGCGCTGTATGGTATATGCGGTGCGGGCGGGGCAGAGTCTGGCAGAAGTACGGACCGAGCTGGAGGAGACTTTTTATATTTTTGGGAGCACCTGTGAAGAATATGAGGATACTGCGGCCCATCCGGCTGTTATCATGCCTTCGGTATGGGATTTCAGTCAGGTTGATGTGAATGCTCCTGGCGTTTATAAAGTGACGGGAACTTTTGCAGCTCCAGAAGGCTGCACGGTGGATCAGGAGCTTACTGTTCCGGGGGCGTCTGCTTATATTACCGTTCAGCGCCCGGATCAGCCGGAAGTACAGACGTGCTGTGTGGTTGGCGTGGATACTCTGTTTTTTCCTATGATATTAGACCGTTTTACAGATGAACAGCTGGACAATCTGCAGGTATATCTGCAGGAAAATAAGGGAGATAAAGAAATAAGCAAAAGTAATTTCTATTTTGACAGAAAGGGTCTGTATCTGAAAAAAACGTGTTCTTAAAGCTGGCTGGGAATATGGAATTTACGTAACCTATCCAGGTGGAAGTACCGGGGTATATAACTTTTGTGTATGGTGGGGAGCTGATTTCTAATGAGCACTGGTACAAGCGCAACTATGCAGACAGGGATGGCAAAGAGCTTCCGGATATTGACAATGAAACGGAGCGGGTAACGGATACTTCCGCCATCCTTGTAGGAAACAGGCTGCTGGATCTTATGAAGAATGGTGTAAAGCTGATTCCTTTTGAAGGAGACGGAGTGCTGGTAAGGGTTCCTGTGGAAGTGGTAAAAGACTGGAATATAAAAGCGGAGGATCAGATTGAGACAGACATTTCCTGGGTGGGAAGTGATGTTTCTGTAAAAATTTCCAAAAACGGAGAAGCTGTTACAGATATTCCAGGAGCTACCGTGGAGATTCCGTATGCGAACCGTGACTCTCAGACTATGCTGACAGACGAAGAAGGTAACTCCTATACAGGTTCGGTAAATGATGCACAGAACGCTGAGGTGATTCCCATTGATAAAACCGGAGATTATACAGTGGAAGAGCAACCACAAAATCAGACAGAGAATGGTGGAAACACAGAAGAGGATGATCCGGAAGGAGACAGTCTGGAAAATGCGGCGGACTCAGGGGAAGAAAAGCTGTCAGAACAGGTTGAGGAACTTCTTTCGGAAGATGTCAAAAACCAGAAAGCGAATTCAGATGAGAATCTTAACAGTCAACATAAAAAAGCGGCTTCAATTGTTATAATAATTGTAATTTTGTTAATATTGTTATGGAATATACCAATGAGACGCGGCAAAAAGCTCCGAAAGGGGGAACGGGGTGAAGGAGAACAAAGCAAATAAAAATGGAAGGAAGCTGCTGTGGGGAACTGTAATCATAACCATGATTCTATCCTTTATGTTTTTTTGACGTGTGTATTGTTCAAATAACAAATATATGACAAGAGAGGAAAATGCCATACACGACTTTTGTATGCAGATGGCTCCTATGAGAGCTTTCCTGTCTATTATTTGTCCAGAGAATGGGAATATTATCCGGATGCACTTCTTACGCCGGAGGATGATCTGGATAAATATTATTTCGTTATATTTCTATTGGGGAATATGGTGGAATTGGAACTTGGAAACAGTGGGAGAAGTCCGTATGGAAGTGGTACATATCGGTTAAAAACTCATGCTTCCCGCTGAGCAGCATACATATGGTTTGTATCTGCCGGAAATTTTTTCAGCATATAGTTTGTATGTGGATGGTGTTCTGGTCGGACAGATGGGAAATCCGGACCCGGAACATATGTGGAACGGACTCAGAACAGAATGTTTACCTTCAAGGCCAATATTTCATTAGAAATTCTGATTGCAGTGACAGATAAAAGCTCTGCTTCGCCGGGAATCCAGAGTGTACCTGTTTTTGGAAATCCTTTAAAAATAAACACCATAAGGGGAATTTCGGTGTTTATCAATTCCTCTGTATTTACCTTGATCATTCTGGTTCTGGCGTTTTCCGTATGGGCAATTTTTTTAAAACCAGAAGCAGGGCAAATGTACTTTTTGCAGGAGTATGCCTTTGTGTGCTCGGATATACCTGCTATCCCCTTCTGCATACATATCTGGCACTAAGAGTACAGCCCTGGTTCTCTGTTAAAATGCTGTTCTATTTTCTTGCTTTTCCGGCAATGCTTTTGCTGGAATATGAGATCACAGGGCAAAAGTATAAGTGGATGTGATGGGGGTTCTTGCTACAGCTGTGGCAGGTCTTGGGTTACGCTTGTCGGATTTTGCAGGGGGAATGGAGACCGCAGCTCTTTCTTATGGTATTTCAGCGGCAACAGAGGTGCTGAAATGGTTTACCGCTGTATGCCTTGTTTTAACTGCGTTTTTCTATACGGAAGGGATGCAGGGCATTTCTCTTCTTGCAGGAACCGTAATTTACGCAGTATCTCTGGCAGCAGACCGCATATGGTCTTTGTATGATCCGATTATTGGCGGCTGGTTTCCGGAATGGGGCGGCATCATTTTGACAGGTATATTTGGAATGTTTCTCTGGAGAGAACTGACAGAAGGCTATCGGATGCGGCTGATCTATGAAGAACAGTCCAGACAGATGGAATTGCGTCTGCTTATGCAAAAGGAGCATTATCAGAAGTTAACTGATGCACTGGAAGAGGCAAGCCGTACAAGACATGACTTCAGACAGTATATCCGTACTGCTTCCATTCTGCTGGAACAGGAACATTATGAAGAACTGAAAGCGTATTTTCATCAGTTCGCACAGGAGAGCACCGAAAAATGCAGACACCAGTATGCTATTGCAAGAACATGTCTGTGGATGCAATCTTACATTACTATGCGTCACAGCTGGAGCAAAAAGGTATAAAGTACAGATATTCAGTAGAGGTTCCAGAGAAAATGAAAATTTCTGATCTGGATATCTGCAGGAATTTTTGGTAATCTGATGGAAAATGCAGTGAGAGCAGTGCAAAAAGAAGAGAACGCGGATGAGGCTTATGTAAATTGCATCTGCAAAGTAAAAATGGGAAAACTTCTGATCAATATTGAAAACACCTATGCAGGAGAAGTGCAGAGAAATGGGGCAGCTTTTTATTCCACAAGTCACAGCGGGCAGGGAATTGGAATTGCTTCTGTTTCCAAAACAGCAGAGAAATATGGTGGATATGCCGACTTTTCTGCCAGAAACGGTGTATTCCGGGCGAATGTGTTTATTCCACTGGAAGATATGGATTTACGGCTTTCGGACAAAGCCGGCTGACAGGCTGAGAAATTTTGCCGGGTCTTTCTTCCACATATAAAAGTCTGCGCAACCAGTTGTGCAGACTTTTGTATTACGAGAAAAGATAATTCAGATATTCCTTCTTGATTGCGTTAGCTCCCCGTTTACGGATCTGGACGGTTTCCTGGTTGTCCAGAAGAAAGCCCTCCTCCAGTGTTTTGTAAATGCGGTCCATATTCACAAGACAGCCGCGGTAGCAGGAGAGAAAACAGGGGAGATCGTGAATCAGTTCCTCGAATTTCTGGAAAGTCAGGTATGTGCGCAGAACTCCTGCGTCTGTGTGAAGCTGGACAGCATTGTGAAAGGTGTCTGCATATAAAAATGGTTTTTACAGGAACACGTAGAAAGGGTACGGTCGCAGATCACCTCTATATATCGTGTATCCTGTGCACGCTTGATCTGAATGGAGTCCAATACCTTTGTGAGCTTGTTTGTATCAAGAGGCTTCAGAAGATAATAAGCTGCCTGCACGTCGTAACTGGCAACCGCAAAAGCATCGCTGCTGGTAACAAAAAATAAGAGCACAGGAGTCGCCTTTTTCCCGAAGCTGGGCGGCCAGGTCCATACCATTGGCCTGCTTTATGTAGATATCAAGAAAAATCAGGTCATAACTGCCGGGAGAATAGCTGTTCCCAGAAAGTCTTCAGGTGAAGAGAAGATAGCTGTTCCAGAAGTCTTCAGGTGAAGAGAAGGTATGTAATTGGATAGATATCTGTTTTTGGTCATAATGTTCCCGGGCAGCTTCTGCAAGTGCATCAAGATCCTGCTGCACATCATCAATTATTGCAATGTTCAATGCTAAAATCCTCCAAAATGAATGAAAACCTGCAGTAAATCAAAATATCACTGAAAGTGTCATTTCATCCCAATGTATATTGTTTTTTGCAAAATAAATCGGATATAGTAATCTCAAGGTGATGAGGCGTTAGAAAGTATTGTAAGCTTTTTAGGTCCTCTATATAATATCACAAAATATGATAAAATGTGGGTAGAAAAATGAAAAATCTGGAAAAAATGTTATGGCTATGTTGTGTGCCGCAGCAATGGTAACCGGATCTTCTGCTCCTGTATGGGCAGAGGCAGATGCAGCAGAAGATACTGAGGCTGCAGATGATGAGATTACAGAATTAACAATGGACATGCTTGATGAAGCTGCATATGAAGGAACATGGTTATCTTTTGAGCCAGGCTTCGATCTCTATGTACCAAGTAACTGGGACGTTCTGGAAATTTCAGATGAAGATGCTGCAGACGGTGTTATGTTCCAGGCACAGGATCCGGATTCTGAAGAAGGCGTGAACATGGTAGTGACTGCTACAGATGTTGGAACAGAGTATGATCTGTATTCCATGGCTGATGAGCTGGCTACAGAGTATGAAGATGTTGAGAAGGTTTGCATTAACGGACTCTATGCAGTTTCCTTCGAGACTGAAAGTACATACGGAATCGCTTTCCTGGAGGATGCTGAGGGAATGATGTACAATGTACAGATCGGACCGAAATCTGACGACATTCAGCCTATCGCTGAGACACTTTTGCGTTTCTCTGATCAAGACAGAAGACAATGAGGAAAATGCAGAGGCTGAGACCGATGCGGCAGCTGACGAGGAAGCAGCAAACTAATTGCTATAAATGGAATCAGCAGTAATAACTAATTTAAATGCGAAACGTGAATGTCAGCTGGAAATAAATTTTGAAGCTGGCGCTTAAGAAAACAAAACAGAAGCTATGCAGTATATGGAAAAAGACTGCATGGCTTCTGATTTTTTTGTTTCATCAGATAAATATGCGTTTAACAGTTAGCTGTGTAAAGATTTCTTCAGCTTCGTATTCCATTTCTGTACAATCAACGGATTCATTTTAATCTTTTTACGATCGTAAGTGATCAGTCCGTTGGTTTCTTCTTCAATATCAGAAAGCTGCGTGAAAACAGTTGCAGAGTATCCTTTTTTTACAGAAGGTACGATAGTGTTTTCCATCAACCTGGAGAAGCCGTCGGTAAGCGCCTCGCTGGTGGTAAATTTCTTATATCCGTAAATGTTTCTACAGGCACTGTGCTCTGGCAGGCGAAGAGAGTAACCTCCAAATTCAGATAAAGCAAGTACACGGTCTGATTCTGGTACTGGAAGTCCAAGAAAATAATAATGGAGACTGTTAATATCACCACAGCCCTGATCAAACCATCCGCTGGCAGAATCTACCAGGCGGGAAGGATCCAGCCGGTGATAAAATCTGTAACTTTTTTGTGGAAAATTGTCCCATCCTTCGTTAAATGGTACCCATGTGACAATGGAAGGATGATTATACAGTGTCCTGACCATATCCCGGATATCGTCAATGTATTCCTGGCGGCCGAATTCATCTGTGCGAGAGAGCAGGCGGGCGTGGAGGTCTTTTACCGGAATGCGCATCCAGTTTAATAATGTAGCCAGATAGGTGACAAACCAGTGATGGTAGGAAGAACCGCCGTTAGGCATATCCTGCCATACCAGCATTCCCATGCGGTCACAGTGGAAATACCAGCGGTCTGTTTCAATCTTGCCATGCTTGCGGAGCATATTAAAACCAAGATCTTTCATTGCACGAATATCGTAGATGAGAGCTTCATCTGAAGGTGCTGTATAAAGCCCGTCGGGCCAGTAGCCTTGATCCAGCACGCCGCTCTGAAAATATGGCTGATTGTTCAGGAAAAAGCGTGGATAGTTATCGTCAGCTATCTGTACGTCACATTTGCGGAGTGCGAAATATCCAAGAATCCGGTCTTTGCCATATTCCAGGGAATAGGGGTAAAGCCATGGCTCTTTGGGAGTCCAGGACTTCTGCATATTTTCCGGGATGGAGAGGGTGGCTCCTTTTCCGGGACGGATTGCGGCGGTAGTTATTTCATCCTGGCATAATGTATCGTTAAGTCCGTCTGCTTCGAGAAAAACAGGTGGATAAACTTTACAGATCACATTGGATGAATTCTGCCTGTCAGGTGAAAAAGCCAAAACAGTTCCCTGAGAATCTGTCTGATCCGCTGCCGTGGGACTTATATGGGCGGGAGATGCATTTTCGGCCGAGGATGCGGAGGATACGCGGATTCGCATCCGGACCAGACTATTGTCCCAATCCGGGGTAACACGCACATCTCTTATGTATTCGTTCGGTACGATCTCCATCCATACAGTCTGCCATATCCCGCTCTGGGCAGTATAGAACATACCGCCGCGTTTCAGCTGCTGTTTGCCTCTGGCATGATAGGAGGTGTCACTGAAGTCATGGACACTTATTAGGATAGAGACTGTGAGATCTTCTGTAATAAAGTCTGTAATATCTGTGGTAAATGGAAGGTAGCCTCCCTTGTGATAGGTGACGAACTTTCTGTTAATGTACACACTGCAGATCTGATCTACAGCTCCAAAATGCAGAAGAAGCCGCTGACTTTCTGTATTCAGGCAGTTCTCTGGCAACTGGATGGTACGGGAATACCATAAGGTTTCATCAGGCAAAAGCTGGCGCTTTACCTGGGAAAGAGGTGCTTCCGGTGAAAAGGGGCACCAAAATCTGTCCGTCAAAGGGGAAATATTCGCTTTTATAAAATTGCCATGGAAGAATGCGGCTGTCAGTAATCAGATAGTCCCACATGCCGTTCAGATTGATCCAGTGACGGCGTACCATATCCGGACGAGGATATTCTTTCAGAGTCTGTCCCAGGGCAGCCGCTTTGCTCCAAATGGTTTCCAGATTTTTCAAATATATGTCCTCCTTAAATTTACGAAAAGTATGAAAAAATAATTATAATGATATGTTTTATTATACACGAAATATGGACGTTTGCAATTGGATTTGTGAAAACCTGTTCCGCAACATTACTGTTCACTGGTAACGTTCCGCGAGGCGTTTTTGTGAACAAAGTTCACAGAAAAACGAGAATCTGAACGTGAAATCTTGCGGATGCATGAGTTTTGTGTAACGCGAAACGTGTTGCTATGAATGGAGCGAAGAGAAACACGCTTGCAGGGGGTGGAGTGGACAGCATATCGCAACTTACGATTGAAAAAGCAGGTGCGGTATGTTAGGATAAAAAGGATTGATGGAGGGGAAAAAGATGAATAATTCACAAAACAAAAATCTGCTGACAGAGGGGTCTATCTGGAAGAAACTGATGGGATTTGCGTTCCCGCTTTTTCTGGGAAACTTGTTCCAGCAGCTGTACAATACAGCAGATTCTCTGATCGTGGGAAACTTTCTGGGAAGTGATGCATTGGCTGCGGTAAGCTCATCCGGCAGTCTTACATTTCTGTTGGTAGGATTTTTTGCAGGGTCTTGCTATGGGAGCAGGCGTTATCATAGCGAGATATTTTGGCGCAAGGCAGAAGAAGGAGCTTCACAGGGCGATTCATACCACGGTGGCTTTTGGTATTCTGTGCGGTATACTTCTTACAGCTGGCGGTGTTGTGCTTGCACCAAAAATTCTGATCCTTATGAAAACACCAGCAGATATTTTGCCGAAATCCACCCTGTATTTCCAGGTATATGCCATGGGATCCCTGGGTCTGGTTCTTTATAACAATTTTGTAGGCATTATGCAGGCAGTGGGAGACAGCCGTCATCCATTGTATTACCTGATTTTTTCATCGCTTTTGAATGTAGCTCTGGATATGGTTTTTGTAGGCGGACTTGGAATGGGTGTGGAGGGCGCAGCTCTTGCCACTATCATTTCCCAGTTTATGAGTGCATTTTTTGTGCCTGCACCGTCTGATGAAAAAAATGCCCGGAGGAGTATACGGTTTCCCTTAGGGATGTTCGCCTGGACTCCTATATGCTGAAACAGATCGTATCCAACGGTCTTCCTGCTGGCATCCAGAATTCCGTGATCGCCATTGCAAATGTGGTAGTGCAGTCTAATATCAACAGCTTCGGCAAGCTGGCTGTTGCTGGATGCGGGGCATATTCCAAGGTTGAGGGATTTGGTTTTCTGCCTATTACCTGTTTTTCTATGGGACTGACCACATTTATCAGTCAGAATCTGGGCGCAAAGAAATATGACAGGGCAAAAAAAGGAGCCCGTATTGGTATCCTCTGCAGTATTTCGATGGCAGAGATCGTGGGAATTATTGTGTATTTTGCAAGTCCGGTATTTATTGCCGCTTTTAACAATGATCCGAAAGTGATTGCTTTTGGAGTGAAAGAAGCACATATCATTACTCTGTTCTATTTTCTGCTTGCCTTTTCCCATTGCATTGCAGGACTTATGCGTGGAGCGGGAAGAGCTACGGTGCCCATGTTTGTTATGTTGGGCTGCTGGTGCGTGATCCGTGTGACTTATATAACCATCGCTGTGAAGCTGCATCCGGTGATCCAGACTGTATTCTGGGCGTATCCGCTGACCTGGTCATTAAGCTCCATTCTGTTTTTGATTTTTTATCTGAAATCAGACTGGATCCATGGTTTTGAGAAAAAAAGAAACTGACAGAGGCGGAAAATACTGAAATAAATGCCCGTGGATGGTGAAAAAGGAGTTATGGTTTTTATGAATGTACTGAACATTGAACATGTAAGCAAGATTTTTGGAGATAAAAAGGATTTTTGATGATATTTCCTATGGAATCCATGATGGGGATAAAATCGGAATCATTGGAATCAATGGAACTGGAAAAAGTACTCTGCTGAAAATCATTGCAGGGGAAGAGGAGACAGATGAGGGACAGGTGATTTCCCAGAATGGCCTTCGTATCACCTATCTGCCTCAGATGCCAGATTTTCCAAAAGGTGCCATTGTACAGGACTATGTGGCTGATGGGAAATGGCAGAAGGACTGGAGCACAGAAAGCGAGGCCAGAAATATTTTGAATAAGCTGGGGATTACAGAACATGATGTCCCTGTGGAGCAGCTTTCCGGTGGCCAGAAAAAGCGTGTAGCTCTTGCCAGAACTCTGGTAAACCCTTCTGATGTGCTGATTCTGGATGAGCCTACCAACCATCTGGATAACGAGATGGTAACCTGGCTGGAGGATTATCTGAACCGGTTTAAAGGCGTTGTGATCATGGTTACGCATGACCGTTATTTCCTTGACAAAGTTACCAATAAAATTCTGGAAATCAGTCATGGAAAAGTATATTCCTATGATGCCAATTATTCAGGATTTCTGGAATTAAAAGCACAAAGAGAAGAGATGGAACTGGCTTCCGAGAGGAAGAGACAGAGCATTCTCCGTATGGAGCTGGAATGGGCGAAGCGTGGCTGCCGTGCAAGAAGCACCAAGCAGCGCGCCCGTCTGGAGCGTCTGGAAGCGTTAAAAAACTGGCAAGGCGCCTGTTCAGGAGACAGATGTGCAGATGGACTCTGTGGAGACCAGAATGGGGAAAAAGACAGTAGAGCTTCATCACATTTCCAAAAGCTATGGCGATAAGGTGATTCTGGATGATTTTGACTATATTGTGCTGAGAAATCAGAGACTTGGAATTATCGGACCAAATGGATGCGGAAAATTCTACTTTGATCCGTATTATTGACGGAATGGTGGAACCGGATTCCGGTACTGTGGAGATCGGGGAGACGATCAAGATCGGTTACTTCGCCCAGGAGGTACCGGACATGGATGGAAACCAGCGTGTGATTGATTATATCCGTGATGTGGCAGAGTTTATTCCTACCCGTGATGGAAAGATCAGTGCATCTATGATGCTGGAGCGTTTTCTTTTTGATTCTGCAATGCAGTATACACCGGTAGCCAAGCTGTCAGGAGGAGAGAAGAGACGTCTGTATCTCCTGAAGGTACTGATGGAGGCGCCAAATGTACTTCTTCTGGATGAGCCAAGTAATGATCTGGACATTCCTACACTGACAATTCTCGAAGATTATCTTTCTACATTTTCGGGAATTGTGATCACGGTATCTCACGACCGCTATTTCCTGGATGATGTGGTGGACCGCATTTTTGCCTTTGAAGGGAATGGAAAACTGACCCAGTATGAGGGTGGTTATACAGATTATGCGGTGGCGAAAGCGCGGAAATATGGGGCTGGAAGCAGTGAAATTGGTGCCGGGACCGGCAGCAGTTTGTCGGATAAAGCGGCTTCCGGAAATAACAGTACAGAGGATGAAGGGTAAAAAACCTACCAGAAAAGACTGGAAGCAGGGACAGAAGTCTGAAAACTGAAATTTACTTATAAAGAAGAACGGGAATATGCTGTTATTGATGAGGATATAGCCAGACTTGAAGAGAAAATTGCCAGGCTGGAGAATGATATGATGGCAAATGCCACCAATTCCGTGAAGCTTCGTGAGATCATGGCAGATAAAGAGGCGGCGGAGAAGCAGCTGGAAGAGAAAATGGATCGCTGGGTGTATCTGAATGATCTGGCGGAGCAGATTGAGGCACAGGAAAAATAATGGATAAAGGTGACAGGAAGCTGCATGCTTCGAAAGCCCATAAAGAAGAGGAAAGCTTTCTGAACAGGAGAAAGGAATTATTTCGCAGACTACCAAAAATTGACAGGCTTATGGGAAGGGAACTGACGAAAGAACTGACGGAACAGTATGGGTATCGTGCAGTGCTGGAAGCTGCCAGAAAGGTGGAAGAGCAGCTGCGGGATGCCATGCGTCAGCAGATTTTGGTGGAAGAAAAGCCAGCTGTGTTCCTGGATACATCCGGACTATCAGGACAGAAGGATGGCTTACCGGTAAAGCTGTCTGATCTGAAGGCTTTGTCTGGGATAACATTAGATTATACAGAGTACATTTTGCAGGAAATGAAGAGTCTGCTTGCGCACAGGAGCCAGAGGCAGATGCAGCGGGTGATCAATGCTACCGGTGTGATTCTCCACACAAATCTGGGAGAGCGCCTCTGGGGGACAGACTTGTTCGGAACTTGTACCTTTGATGACCGGATATACCAATCTGGAATTGAATCTGGAAGATGGGAAGAGGGGAAGCAGATATGATCATTTTGCTGAAAATCTCTGCAAGCTGACAGGGGCTGAGGCTGCCATTGCAGTGAATAACAACGCGGCAGCAGTGCTGCTCATGTTG
>ENA-OPYU01000060-OPYU01000060.1-human-gut-metagenome-genome-assembly--contig:-NODE-60-length-36780-cov-5.317846_pt1 | contig 36780 bp, 31 predicted proteins | sample MGYA00242637_ERZ504482 | MGnify/ENA primary metagenome ERZ504482 (study PRJEB26092, sample SAMD00036237) | human gut metagenome | host: Homo sapiens | study: EMG produced TPA metagenomics assembly of... | reverse complement strand
ATCTTTAAACTTACGAGGAAAACTACCGTCCTTATTTTGTAAACGCAGAAACATATCCAACATACTTTTTATACGCTTTTCCCACTCAGGATGTTTACGACCTTGCAGTCTTTCGTAATTCAAAAAATGAAGCAGGGGCATATACCCCTTCAGACTGACGGCGGATACTATGAACAGACCCTACAAAATTACGCCTATAATGTACTACTTCATTAAAGAAACCCGTTTCCGAAAATCCATTCTGCAAATAAGAATCAAAAATTTTATAAGCATTCGTCACCAAATCCGTACGACGCTGCTGTTCTCCATATTCCAATGCATTAAAAGCATTCAACAAAGTACGTCCCACAAAAACCCACTTCGGCAACATCCGTTTGGTCACAAGTAGCCGTACGCAATTCCACCCCCGAATAATAATGAGTAGGAGTATTTCCGACAAAGCTTTCCACGAAGAAATTACTCATCACTTCCTTCATTTTCTCAGGAGAATAAGGTGTATTTACAATTTGAGGACAGTTTGTATCATAAGAATATTCCCAAATATGCTGCACACATTCTGAAAAATCAGCAATTTCCGACTCATGTAATTCCCAAGTCAGAGAAAGACTCTCACCTTTACGTAATAATTGATAGGCCTCAACCGAAGGAGCCAATGTCAATTTACGAATATAAGTTTTAGGAGCTTCCTTGTAAGGAAACCCAAAAGACAAAGAAGCGATACCCGAGAGGTTTTCAAATCCTGTATAACCTATAGAGGTTTTACCAGACAATATCACTTCCCCTTCCTTATGGGTAGTCAAAGCATCCGAAGCCATATTATCCAGCCGGATAACAGAATATGTTTTCCTATTCTTTTCATCAAAAATAGCAGTCAAGGGAGTACTTAAACGGTCTTCACGAACCAACCAGCTATCCGAGGTATGAAAAGACGGCGCTTCTTGAGGAGAACGCAAGTTACGACGATACCAAAATCCAGGCATATAAAACAAACAATCATCATGATGACAACCAGTCATTACCTGCTCACCAAAATTGAAATAAACATCATCCAATGCAGTCATAAAAATGACAATACGCTGGTTGCCGTCTTTTTCTTCAACATTCTGATAAATCACCACAGGTAATTTATCGGCCGCCACCCACTGATATTCAAAATTACTATTATCCAATTGCTGCAAAGTCAGCGGATACCGCTTCGCATCATTACCAGGCACCTTCAGAGCAATGGAAGCAGAAACATTGTCTGGTGTGAAGTTCACAGCTTCCGCACAGGTTATTCCTACCAGAAGCATTACACTACATACTAAATTTTTCCAATTCATATTTTTATGTATTTATTAATTACAATACAGGTTTTTCCGATTTCAATGAGGGAGAATCCGTAGCTACCACAGGCCATCCGTCTTTCCAACTTATTTTATCCATCATCAAAACACGCCCTTCAGGATGCTTTGTGGCCACTGCATGATAAAATACCCAATCATTACCCACTTTATCAGTCACAATCTCCGAATTGTGTCCTGTTCCCACAAACGAACTATTCTTATGAATCAACACTTCATGTTGGTTATCCATCATTGTCCTCCCGTTCTTATCAACATAAGGTCCAAACAAATTTCTGAACGAGCAACTACAGTAGTGTAAGTGCTATTCAATCCTTCACAGCAAGTCCCTATGGAAGCCAAAAAAATAGTGAAAAACCTTCCTTTTTATGAATATAAAATTCCTTCATAAGCTGTACCAGCCACCTGCCGAGGCTTCTCCCCTTGTTTTACTGAAAGACCGTCCTCACTTAATTCAATGCCATAAATGCCCCGAAAGCTGCCCCAAAACAAAAATTTCTTTCCGGCATCTTCTATATAGAAAGGGTCAATAGAATTCTGTACATTAATCTCGTTACTCCGAAACATCAGACCATGGTCTTTAAATGGCCCCGAAAGTTTGTCTGCCGTAGCGCAACCGATACCACAGGTCCACTCACCTCCCCATTTAGACATAGAATAATAAAGTACATACGTATCACCTATCTTATTGATATCCGGAGCCCATAAGCCTCCACCCGGTTCAAAATCAGGACGCGTTCGATCCGTGAATGCTGTACCTACCCATTCCCAATTAATCAAATCCTTGGAACGATGGATCGGCAAATTACGAATATCTTCGGTTGCATACAAATAATAATAACCATCACCACCTTCTATAATAGTAGGATCGGGCAGACTATAATCTATCACCGGATTCCGGTAATAGCTGGTTTTATCACCATCAGGTATTTCTTCTTGCGCAGACGATGATGAGCAAGACACCAAACAAAAGCAGATAGACAGGATCAAATTTTTTCTCATTGCAGTAATTTAGGAGTTATATATTCTTTACTGATTCTCATACGGTCTGTTCCATTCACATTCTCAAAATTTACCGTACCAATATACATAGCACGCGGATGAATATTACTTTTATCTTTGTGGGCATGGAATACAATACGAAGTTTTCCCTCTTTATCAGTGAACATGGCGCTATGCCCTACACCTACCAACCCACCAGGATTTTGCAATAATGGATTTTCGTCGTATTTAGCCCATTCCCCCATTATATCGGTAGCTGTAGCACAACCTACACCATAGAATGGACTTTCATAACTATTCGCAGAATAAGTCATATAATAAATTCCATTGTGTTTGAGAATATAAGAACCTTCATTGACTCGAGGCCACACTTCCTCCCAAGCCTGTGAAACATGAATACAAGGGCGCATCGTTTCTTTCTTAAGGGTTATCAAATCTTTTTCCAACTCGGCTATCCATACATTATTCCCATCATTAAAACGGACAAATGACAAATAAGGAGTACCGTCATCATCCATGAAAAAAGAATTATCAATACATTTCTCCTCAACAATCATAGGTTCTTGCTTATTTTGTATAAATGGTCCTACAGGGGAATCTGCCACTGCTACACAAATATGCTCATCTGCCGAATAATACATATAAAATTTACCATTCACTTCATATACTTCCGGTGCCCAAAACCAACGGTCTGCCCATGAATCCTTCTTATTCAAAGCCAGCCCTTTATATTTCCACGTTTTTAAATTATCCGAGATATAAACCTCTATTCCTTCATCCGAGTGAGTACCATAAGCATAATAAGTCCCATTGTGCAACAATATAAACGGGTCACCCAGTGGAACAGGTATTTCCAGCTCTTCCACAATTATTTCATTCACATTCTTATATTCTGAGGAACATGACTGACAAGAAGTCAATGTCCCCAACATCAATAAACAAATAAAAATCAAATTTTTTTTTCATAATACTAGTCAGTTTCCTATATGATAATATAATATTCCTTTATATACCGGAGAATAATTTCCAGAACAAAATCCTACACAAGAAGCAGGATAATGAATATCCAATCTCCCTAATTCTCTTCCGTCAACAAAAAGATAGAGCTTATTTCCCCTTCTCACCGCACGGAAATTATAAGATTCCTTTAATTGTTCTTGAATTCCCAACTTATAAATATGCCGTTCCAAATCCTGAGCGTCTTTATTAATAAAACGAATACCTTCCGTTTTTATCGGAGTAAAAGACAAACGATTATAAGCCGGATGCTCTGCCACCGTCGCCCCGCTGTTATTCAATGGATACCATTCTCCCTCATTCAAATATTCTATTGTAAATTTACTAAACATATCGTCTACAAACTCCGCCTTATTCCCTACTTCATGACGGTTCAGGTAAAGGGCATTTATCCATGAAGGCGATATAAAACGATAACATTTTTCGACAAAATCAGTATACTTCACATCAGGATAAACCATTTGTAAATGTTCCAACGGATATTTTTTATCAAGTATCTGTTGTCCTTGTTTTACAACTACCACTTCCAGCATACGCGTGATACCATTAAATTGAGCTTTTACATAGTTATCTTTATCCACATAAACCGGATAGCTTCCTGACATCTTACAATCGGACAAACCTGAAAGTTGAAAACTAAATTCATAATGATCAAGAAAATCACCTTTCAATATTTCTGAATGTTCTTTTAACTGTATCCGGTCATCATCAAATCCGATAGTATAAGTCACCCCTTCGAACAAAGCTTTTTTAGTCCGATCAAATACTCCGGGAACACCGGGTTCCGTCACAGGAATAATCTTTGTAAACAGATGTTTTTGAGGAGATGGTATTTCATCCAACCATACTTTTAAACAATCCTGATTACGTTCAATACGTAAATGATGATAAACACCCCAACGAAAATCTTTAGGCAAAGTGAAATATTCCTCCTTTTCTTTACCATTAATAATGGTACGCAAATACCAATTGTGGTTCTTTGTATCGAAACCGATATAAGCATTATTATCCACATCTTTCCACCACGCAATGATACCAGCATCTCCATCTGTTTTGACTGCTGTTTCAAACATATAAGTTGTAGAAGGTTTCACTTGTTGCAGCACTCCAAAAGAAGGTGTTTCCCCTTTCATTGAAAAAGTGGGCAAAGAAGGTTCCGGATGATAGCCATCTGTACAAGGACCGGTTATTCCTTCAACAAATAATGTTTTATTAAAGAAATGAACACGGTTAATATACTGCCCCCTACACTCATTATTTTTATTAGCCATATATATAAGCCACCATTCAAATCCATTGGGCCCCCTTAAAATATTAGGTTGTCCCGGGGTCATCAAAATATCATCCGCTGTTTCACTCCTCATATCAAACAAAGAAACATCAAAAAATTGGGCACGCCCTTTATTTGTTTCTACAGCAAGCAAGTTCTCTCCTTTTTTCAGAAGCTCTCGTTGCTTTTCATCAAGGTTTACCATACAATAATCCCGTCCCTGTTTTTCGTAAATCAATGTTCCATTCAAATATATTTTTGTATCTCCGTCATGAGCAACCCTGAGTGCTAAATTTCCCACCTGTTTGCCAACAAAAAAAGATTTACGTAACCACAATGAAGGAGATGTCCACCAAGTACCTAAATGACGAGTGGTAGATCCTTTTATCTCTTTAGATGAGAATCCACATTCTCCTTTCTTCCAATCGGAAGCCTGATATACCGGAAGCATCCAACCGACTCCAGGATTATTTTCTGTATAATCAAACAATGGCTCATAAGTGATGCCATATCGTAAAAGATCCACACAATTCTCTTCCAGTAGAATTTGATTAGAATTTACTACCGGATAGCTATATTTATTCCCATTTTGAAAACTTAAAGGTGAGTCTGCCTCCGCAACCCCCAATTGATAATTCCCCCACTCAGTAGAGGTATGATTGGCATTATACATCAAATAGTATCGGTCTCTGTATTTCATCACCCAAGGTCCCTCTGCCACTCTGTTATCCATGGTCTCCCATGTATCCGGCAATGATGCAAACAAGCACACTGGTTCTCCGGCAAATTCCGCCGGATTCTTCATTTTACGTCCCCAAATAGTATTTCCATCAGTAAAACGCACCATATACATATATAATTGTCCGTCATCATCTTTAAAAACCTTAGGATCAATGCGATTATCCATCCAAGTTTTTTTCATCAGGCTCTATATAGGGCCCCAACACATTTTTACTTTGAGCATGTACAATGTGAACAGCATGCTTATCCTTACCCCAATAATTGACAGACCAATATAAGTGAAAATCACCATTCAAACAAAACATATCATTGGCGTGAATCTGCTCATTACCGGCACCACTTCCTTTACTCCAGCCATTATCCATAGTCACGACATGAACAGGTTTACCCCAATGAACCAAGTCGTCGGAAACATAAAAATCCCCATTGGTAAATACTCCACCTATATAATACTTACCATTATATTTCATCACACCGGCATCCGCTACTCCGGGAAGCACCGGATTCTGTATGTTTTGCGCGAATAAAGTACCGCAACAAGCAAAAGCACAGAAGATCATGATTTTTTTCGCAGACAAGCATAATGATACTAGTTAAATAAAGACTATGCCGGAAGTATTATAAAAAGAAAAAAGCACTCCGACACAGTCTTTCTTTTTTATTAATAATTAGGATTCTGAGTTAGTTGAGGAACATCATCAATCTTACTGATTTCAACTTCCGATGTAGGGATAGGCATACGTTTGTGTTTGCCAATCACAAAATTGTTGAAGTCCTTGTCACGAGCTTTCAGCTCGTCAATACCAGCCTGTGAATCAAGCAATCCCCAGCGCTTCAAATCCGCCCAACGCCAGCCTTCGAAACAAAGTTCCAAAGCACGTTCCATCTGAAGACGTTTGATAAAGACCTCCTTTGAACTTAAACAATCCTTCCACCGACTATCTTTCAGTTTGGATAACCCTGCACGTTCTCTTACCTTATCAACATAAACAGCCGCATCAGAAGCCGAAGTTCCAGTTTCAACCAAACACTCCGCATAACTCAATAAAACATCAGCATACCGCATAATACGATAATTATTACGTGCGAAATAGTCTTCACGTTCACGATAGTAAGAAGTATTGTATTTGCGAATATAACAATCCTCTGTATCCTGTCCCCACTCATCAAACCATTGTGACGCATCTTCATTGGCATAGTATTTTTTTGACTGATCAGGAAAATCATCTCCAAAATGTTTATAAAGAATACTATTGTATAAACGCAAGTCATTTCTGCCATCAACCCTTCTCTCTTTCAAGAACTCATCTACTAGCCAACGACGCGCTTTACCATCGCCCCAACCCGTACCATGAGTGCCACCGGGTGCATAAAACTGAGTACGCTGGAAACCAAAGGCCATACTGGCATCATTGCCTGTGTCCCCCCCTTATTTTGATCATCAAACTGAATTTCAAATATTCCCTCCTGATTATTTTCATTCAAATCGGTAAAATTGTCTTCACGGTTATCAAGCAAACCATACAAAGAGCCTTCCCTATCAATCAGCCATTGCAACTGTTCTTTGGCCCTATCATATTTATGTTGTTGCATATAAGCCTTGCCCAACAAAGCTTTAGCAGCACCTTTTGTCGCTCTGCCTAAATCTGCCGCATCCCATGCCTCCGGCAAATTCTCCATTGCAAACGTAAGGTCTTTTTCTATCTGATCCCAAATTTCCTGTTCTGAAGCGTCCTTAGGTATGTAATCAGCATTTTGAGGTTCAAGAACTAATGTCCCTTTCTCCCACAAAAGATTTATCTGAAAATACCACAGAGCACGCAAAAAGGAAGCCTGTGCTAAAAGTTGGTTCTTTTGAACCTCATCCATTTCAATCGCAGGCACATTAGCCAAAACCTGATTACAACGAAAGATCCCTACATAAAAATGCTCCCAATGTACCTTATTACCCTCATAGAAATCATAATTATTATAAAGAAAACGCGTCCAGTCACCTAATTCTATCCAAGGAGACGAACTCCATCCTTCATCTGATGACAGATCGTAACGAAAAGACAACCAACGCATCCAAGTCCCTTCTTTATATAAGAAACTGTAACAAGCATTTACTCCAGCTTTTGCATCATCCGCCGATTTCCAAAAAGTAGTATTGGTTACTTCATTCGGATTTTCTATATCCAATAAACTTGAGCTGCATCCGGTAGCACACAAAGCCAAGACACCAGCAAATAAAAATCTATATATTTTCTTCATATCAGTATACTAATTTATAAGTTAAAAGGTCAAATCCAAGCCAAACATAACAGAACGAGTATTAGGATATGAAAAACTATCCGTTCCACTATTCCAAATATTAGTGTTTATAAAATCAGGATCAAGCCCGGAATAGCCTGTAAAAGTGAGCAGATTACTACCGGTAGCATAAAAACGAAGTTTGTCAATACCCAAATTCTTCAACCATTCCTTTTTAAGATTGTATCCGATAGAAATAATTTTTCAGTCTGAAATAAGAACCGTTTTCAAGGAAACGATCCGCATCCCATGAATTACGTTGGTCACCATAAATTATACGTGGCGTATCAGAATTCTGATTTACCTGATAAGGTTCTTCTCCCTTCTTGAAGCGAAGATAATTGGAATTGTCCGAGAACAAACGTCCTTGCCATTTGGATACATTATAAATTTTATTACCAAATTGCCCATTCCACATCATACTGAAATCAAAGTCTTTCCATTCAGCATTCAAGACCAATGACATTTGCATCTTTGCCCACGGACTTCCGCAAAATTGACGGTCATCCGCCGTAATCTGTCCATTATTATCCGTATCAATATATTTCACATCACCTAATTGCGGACGTTTCCCGGAAATCATAATAGGTTCGCCATCAGGAGTTACATAATTATCTATTTGTTCTTGTGTTTTAAAAATCCCATCGGTTTTATACAAAAAGAATTCTGCCAACGGACCATTCAATCTCGTTCTTGCCTGACCTGAATCAATAAAAGGTTTTTCATATCCTAAACTTAATACTTTATTACTCAAAGTTGTAATATTCAACAATGCACCATATTTGAAATCTGAAACTTGATCTTTCCACCCCAAGCTCAATTCAAATCCACGATTGCGCAAACTAGCCGCATTTGCTTTAGGTGCCCCTTCTTGATTACCGGTAGAGATGGCAATAGGCATTTCCGTCAAAACATCCTTAGTCTTTGAATGATAATACTCGGCACTGAAAGTCAAACGTGAATTGAGAAAACTAGCGTCAAAACCAATATTTACGGTTTCTTTGGTTTCCCAAACAAGATTGGTATTCACTAATTTTACTTGAGTGGCTCCAGGTACAATAGCTCCACCAAATACCGTCACAATGCTTTGATTAATAGTACCAACATAATCCCAATCACCGATAGAAGCATTACCCAAACGCCCCCAATTTCCCCTGATCTTCAAATCATCAATCCAAGGTACCTTAAAGAAACTTTCCTTAGAAATTCTCCAGGCAGCAGAAACAGAAGGAAAATTACCCCAGCGATTTTCCTTAGCTAAACGAGAAGTACCATCCCGACGGAAAGTAGCTGTCAGATAATATTTGTCATCATAAATATAATTAACACGTCCCAAATAAGAGATCATGGCATTCTCACTAATACTATTAGTATTCTGTTGGTTACTTTGTCCAGCATTTAACACTGTCAGATAATCACCATTACCTAACATAGGAAAATTAAGACGGGAAGCCCATAACCCCTCCCACTCATGATGTTGGTAAGTAGTACCTAATACTGCATCGACATGATGTTTTCCAAAATCCTTGTTAAAATTCAACGTGTGCTCAATCAGCATATTATAAGTATTATCACGTGCTTTCTGGCTCTCCGGATCACGATGTTCCTGATTTTGTTGCCAATTACCTTCACCACGAAACCATGAATTTTCATAGAAATACAAGTCAACGCCCCCATTGAACTTATAAGAAAGAAACTCGAAAGGTTTGAACTCCAACCACAATGAACCATTCAGACGATTTTGTCTCATATGGCGTTTTTCCAAATTTTCACGTGCAATGGGATTTACACCGAAAGTATTATATTTAGCCGCATCTCCATATCCATAACCACCTGGATTATTCTCATCATAAACCGGAATAGTAGGCATCATACGTAAAAAGTCATTATAAGTATTTGTCTGGTTCGGATCTGTATTAGTTAATGAGTAGGCCAAGTTCTCACCGAATGAAAACCAACCTTTTTTCCCCTGTGTGTTAACACGGAAACTATAACGATCAAACGTATTTCCATAAGATACACCATCATTATTATAGTAACCAGCTGAAACAAAATAACTACCCGAATCTCCACCACCGGATAAAGATACATTATAATCCTGTACCAAAGCTGTCTTCAATACCTCATCCTGCCAATTGGTATCATATTCGGAATGCTTCTGAGTTGTTGTTATGGAGGCTATACCATCTTTTATCGCTTCTTTATAAGCTATATCATTATATTTAATGTACTCTGCCGCATTCATCAAATCAAACTTCGGACTCCATTCCAATGTTTCTTTCACACTCACATTCACCTTCATAGGACCACTCACCCCTTTCTTAGTAGTAACAATAATCACCCCATTAGCAGCACGAGAACCATATATAGCGGCAGCGGAAGCATCTTTCAAGATCTGAATAGATTCAACGTCAGCCGGATTAAAGTCAACTCCCGGATCAGTTATCATCCCATCGACCACCCACAACGGAGCATTATTACTTAATGAACCCACACCACGAATTTGAATAGAAGCATCCTCACCTGCTCTACCACTACTACGAACGTTTACACCTGTAGCAAGCCCCTGCATCTGACTGACAAGTGTTCCAGCTGAGCCTTTTTTTCATCTCTTTGGTATCAACTACTGCTACTGCACCCGTCAGATCAGATTTCTTCACAGTCTGATAACCAATTATAACCACCTCTTCCAAAGCCTTGGAATCATCCTTCATTATCACGTGCAAAGGTTTTCCCTTGTAAACAATCTCTTGGAGGGTCATCCCTATATATGAGAAAACCAATGTTTGTCCATTTTCTCCAGTAAGAGTAAACTTACCATCCAAATCAGTAGTAGTACCGGTAGAAGTACCCTTAATAACCACATTCACACCAATTAAAGGCAGGTTGTCTGTGTCTACTACGGTTCCGGTCATTGTTACGTTCTGCGCATAAGCAGTCATCGTAAAAATAGTCAGAAAGAAGACTAATAATTTTTTAATCATTTTTTATAGAATTAGATTTGTAAAATTGTGCGGAGATTTCAGTTCCGCTTTTTAATTAATCACAAGTATGTATCATAAATATACATACAACAAATAGAATTTGAAGGTCACATTCTTGTTATGTCATAGGCATTTCTTTTTCACAGTATTACATGAATCATATTCTCAACTTTTTGTGATGCAAATGTATTCCAAACTCCCCGGATGTGCTAGAACTATTCAACCAATTAATAGAATAATACATTCAAAAATCGCCCTCAGAATAGTTCCTGAGGGCGATTAGTTCTATTATTCTATTTCATGCGTCGAAAAAAAATCATTTCACAAAATCTTTTGGTAAAATACCAAATTGCTTCTGAAAACATTTAGTAAAATAAGAAGGAGTATTGAAGCCAACCATATAACATACTTCATTTACCTTACATTCTCCTTCCCTTAATAATTGAGCAGCTTTTTTCAATCTCTCTAAACGGATATAGTCATTAGGGGTCATGTCCAACACTCCTTTTATTTTGCGGTTCAAACTGGAACGGCTCATATTAAGCAAACTCGCCATATCGTCCAGACAGAAGTCCGGATTTTGCATATTGGCAACAATCACTTCATTCAAGGTTTTCAAAAAAGTTTCATCCGCTTTCGTCATAGCCATAGAATTGGTCTGTATAAACGGTGAATGTGCAAAAGCCGCATGCAGCTTTTCATGATTACTTAATAAATTGGCAACAGACACTTTCAAATACTCCACAGAAAACGGCTTTTCAATATAAGCATCCGCTCCAGATTTCAAACCATCTATTTTTGATTGTAAAGTGGTCTTAGCCGTCAACAGTACAATAGGAATATGACTGTAATCCAAGTCTGATTTTATACGGTCACATAATTCCAACCCATCCATTTCGGGCATCATTATATCCGATACTATTAAGTTCACTGTATGCCCCTCCAACACCTTTAAGGCCTCCACTCCGTTAGTTGCAGTCAATATTTGATAAACAGGTGACAATTGTCTGACAACAAAAGCCAACATTTCAACATTATCCTCCACAATCAATACAGTGTAACGCGGCTTCTGTTGCAATTGTCCCGGATCCTCTTCTTTCGGATCCTCTTTCAACTTAACCTCACTCTTCGAAATGGCAATAGTATGTTCATGCTTTACTGGCAATGAAAGAATAAAACAATTCTGCTTTTGTGAATCATCCATAATTAAGTTCCCTTCATGCAACTCAGCTAAAGATCTTGCCAATGCCAAACCAATTCCCGTACCCGAAACCTTACGGGAAAATCCGTCCTTATACTGTATGAAAGGCTTAAAAATCTCTTCACGCATTTCCATAGGAATTACATTGCCATCGTTACAGACAGACAAGAACCAACAAGTATCCTCCATCCACAACCGGACATGAATATAAGTTTCAGAATATTTAATGGCATTAGTAAACAGATTACTAATTATCTTAGTCAACGCCTCACGATCTATCGACGCATAGATAGATTCCGAACATTCAATAACAAATTCCAATTTCTTTTGCCGTGCCAATGGAGTAAACCGCATATAAATCTGCTGTAATATATCCGAAATATTACACTCTACAAAATTCAGTTGAAACCCACGTGTTTCAGTCTTTCTGAAATCAAGTAACTGATTAACCAAATCCAGTAAACGGGTAGTATTCAGATTCATTATTTCCAAATCATCACGGATATCTGCAGATACATTCGGAGAAACAAGCACATTTTCAAGCGGACTTTTGATTAATGTCAAAGGAGTACGAATCTCATGCGCCACATTCGTAAAGAAATCTATTTTTGCAGTATAGAGTTCGCGTTCCTTTTCCCGTTCGAATTTCTCCATGGCCTGTTGGTGTTTCTGCTCATTCCTTTTCCGGAAATAATAAATGATACCTACCACAGACAGAATTCCTAATAGCAAATAAATAAAATAGGCCCACCCTGATAAATAAAACGGAGGTAAAATATGAATCTTCAATATACGCTCTTTTTCATTCCATTTTCCGTCACTATTCGATCCTCTTAAATGGGAAAATATAAGTTCCATATGGTAAATTGGAATAATTGATTACCGAATTCCGCCCTACATTATACCACTCTTTATCAAATCCTTCCATTTTATAAACCAATTGATTCATTTCCGGTGCCTGATAACCTAATGCCGCCGCATGCAATGAAAAAGAATTTTGATCAGATTCTAACTCGACCTCATCAGAAAAGACGATGCTTTCTTTCAATGGAGAATCCTTACTGCCGATCTGCATTCGTTTATTGAATAAGAAGAAATCTGTAATGACAACTGGTGGAACAAAAGTATTTTCTACAAAAGTAGATGGATCAAAAGTGATAAAACCATTTATACTACCTAAATAGATACGTCCCATCTTATCTTTATACCCAGACTGATAATTAAACTGGTTACTTAGCAATCCGTTTGCTGTAGTATAAACTCGTTTATCATCTGTTTCCGGATTGAAACAAACCAAACCATTATTAGTTGTCAACCATAAATTCCCCCGATTATCCTCTACCATCCGATAAATGATATTACTAGGAAAACCTTTCGACATATCAAAACGAGTAAAGCTTTCATTTTCCGGATTAAAACGGCAAAAACCCGCCCCTTGTGTCATAAACCATAACCGCTTACGACTATCTTCACAAATACTGATTACTTTATCATAAGGTAATGAAGTGGAATCGTTCTTGTGAAAAATAAAATTCTTCCATTCTTTCTTATTCACATCATAACGAAAAACACCGTTAGAATAAGTTGCCAGCCACAAATTCCCATTAAAATCCTCCAATATTTTATAAACAAACATATTAGCTAGTTCCGGCATCCTAGTAAAGTCATCTGTATCACGATTATATCGCAGCAATCCAGATGTAGTGCCAATCCATAAGTCACCAGATGTAGTTTTACAAATAGAGAATACATTATTGGCATCCAAAGAATTTGGGCTTATACCTTTTTGATAGTGTCTTACTTGCTTCGTAAGCAAATCAATACGGCTTAAACCTCCGGAAAAAGTGCCTACCCACAAATCATCACCGTCCAAACATAAACCATGAACATTTTGATAAATAGAAGGATGTGAGAATTTTTCAATCTTTCCACTTTCCGGATAAAAATGAAATAATCCCTTATCTTCAGTACCAATCCAAACAGTACCATCATTACTTTCACAGAATTCACGTACCCTACGCCCAAAATTTTTAATATCATCACGAGGGTAGAATTTTTCAAAATAAGTCCATTGACGCGGATAGTAATTGACCCCGCCAAAATAAGATCCGATCCACATTCCTCCCTCATTATCACGGCATATAGAATAAATAGCATTATCGGCTAAAGCATAAGAATCATTCCCGTTTGAAACAGTGAGATGAGCTATTTCACCTTTTTCCAAATCATAAATATATAGCCCCGACTCCGTACCTACCCATAATTCCTTATCCGATTTAAAGCCTAAATCACGCACATAATAATTCAACAAACGCCTTACCCGCCCTGTTGTCAGATTAATTTCAGTCAAACCATTAGAAGAACCGATATACCAACAATTATGGGGACCCATAATCCAAGTATTAATGATATCATCTTTAAAAGGCTCTTTTCCTTCAGAATCCTGAAAGGGAAACAATGTCTTAAAATTATCTTTTGTATAATATAGGTTGTCGTCATATAAACTGACCCAACATAGTTTTTCCTCAAACCAAAAACGCGTAACATTGGCCAATTGGTTCTTACGCTTATCTCTATGCAGACAATTAATTAACCGATCTTGCACACGATCAAAATGAAACAATCCTTGATAATCCACGGAAATCCATATATCACTATCTTCATCACTTTCAATACGAGTCACAGCACGACTAATCATATCACCTGTGTCACTAACTCTATCAAATACTGTAAAGTCTTCTAATAAAGGATTATACACATAAACGCCTGCATCTGTTCCAACCCAAATATTTCCTTCTTTATCCTCATGAAGTGCAGTGATAAAATTATTTCCTAAAGCAGAATTCTCTTTTTTGAAAATACGAAAACTCAGGCCATCAAAACGATTCAAACCATCTTTTGTTCCAAACCACATGAAACCTTGTTTATCTTGCAAAATAGCGTTCACCGTGTTTTGCGAGAGTCCGTCTTGAATATCCAATGTTTTGAAATAATATCGGATATTACTTTGAGAGTAAAGAGTAAATGCATATAAAAAAGAAGTCCTATTATGAATATTCTTTTCATAGTATATCAATTTAGTTTAGAGAGTACAAAATTAAAGATTAAATTCTCCATATCAATAATTATCCGGAAAAAGTCCCAAAAGAACCAGTGTTTGCCCTCACCGCTTCTTTCAGGACTCTTCCTCTCTGAATCTTATTTATCCCAAATGTTATATTCCACAATTCCTTCTACCTTAACATACATTATTTATGTACCGAAAACTTGTAAATACAATGACTTTGATATTTTTCTCCTGGTCTCACTACTGCCGTAGGCCAGTCTGCCTTATTAGGTGTATCGGGATATTTTTGCGTTTCCAAGCACACAGAGGCCCGAAAATTATATATTGTATTTTTTTTACCCGTCAATGTCCCATCTAGAAAATTACCACAATAAACCTGAATACCCGGCTCGTCAGTATAAACATTGAGTACAATCCCCGTAACAGGTGACTCCAATGTGGCACAAACTTGATGAATATCCCCCTTAGTATTCAATACCCAATTATGATCAATGCCATTCCCATATCTTAATTGTTCAAAATCTTGATTAATACGAGTTCCAATGACAGCAGGAAGTCTGAAATCCATAGGAGTACCCTCAACCGGAACAATTTCTCCAGTCGTCATAAAAGTACTGTCAACAGGAGTATAATAATCCGCGTTCAAAGTCAATAAATAATCAGAATTATCTTTTGACGGATCTCCATCTAAATTAAAATAAGAATGATTGGTCATGTTTACAACAGTCGGTTTATCCGTTTCTGCTTCATACTGAATATCAATAGCATTATCGTCCGTCAATTTCATTATAACAGTACAATTCAAATTTCCAGGAAAACCCTCTTCACCATTTTTAGACAAGTAAGTCAGTTTCACCTCTCTGTCACTCACTTGAATACCTCTATAAATACGATATTGAAATCCTTGAGGACCTCCATGCAAACAATGTCCGTAATTGTTTCGAGGCAATTGGTATACTATCCCATCCAATGAAAAACGTCCCTGATTTATACGGTTGGCATAACGCCCTATACTTGCTCCAAAATCCGACGGATATTTGATATAGTCCTGTATGGAATCAAAACCCAATACTACATCCCTCATTATTCCATCTTTATCAGGAACCATAACAGAAACAATACGACCGCCATAGTTAGTGATACAAACTTCCATCTTATTTTTATTCTTCAATACAAACAGATCAGTTTTCTCACCATTTATCTCCGTTTGAAAACGACTTTTACTTAAACCGGATTCAGTCAAGACCTCATCATTTTTATAAGAAGTACATGCAGTCATAAGGACTGCACATACCCAAAAGAACAGCTTATTCATATTCCTTACTTTAATGATTTACAGATACGTGCGTTGGCTTCTCTCACTCGTTTTTCATCTACTTTAATCACCTTACGATCATAAGTCATCAGTCCGTTCACTTCCACCTCCACATCCGTAGTCTGAGTATAAACAGCCGCCGAGAATCCCCTGGTTATCAGGTCATAAAGCATATCTGTATATTTTATATACTCATCAGTTACTTCTTTGGAAGAATTAAACTGTATATATCCCCAGTTACGATCCGGTTCCCAGATATGATTTTTCACTACCCAACCGATACCACCGTACTCTCCCAAAACATTCGCTCGCTGGGCATCATACAGATACATTTCGGGAGCAGGATAATTATGCAAGTCAAGCATATCGCCACAAGTATAATGGTTACCTCCACTTGCAGGATTTACCAGACGGGTCGGATCATATTCTTTAGTCCATTCTGCAATTTCCGGAGTCTTGAATTGCCCCCATGCCTCATTGAACGGAACCCATGTTCCGATACATGGATAAGAATACAAGCAATCCATAATTTCTTTCCATTCTTTACGGTAACAAGCCTCAGAAACCGCCGAACGCTTTTTTTTCCGTACCTTCAAAATATTTGCGGTTCTGCCACTCCGGATTACGATCACCGCTAGGCATATCCTGCCACACAATAATTCCCAATTGATCACAATGAGTATACCAACGGGCCGGTTCCACTTTAATATGTTTACGTATCATATTGAATCCTAAGTCTTTAGTCTTTTGTATATCATATACTAAAGCCTCATCAGTGGGAGCGGTATACAATCCATCAGGCCACCATCCCTGATCCAATGGTCCGAACTGGAACAAAGGTTGGTTATTCAGTTCTAAACGTACAATTCCATTAGCATCACGTTTCGTAGAGTATTTGCGCATAGCTGCATAACTGTTCACCTGATCCAATATTTTATTATCGCTTTTCAACATAACCTTTAAAGTATACAAAAAGGGAAAATCAGGACTCCATAATTTAGCATCTTCCGGCATAGGTATGACCACAGCCTCATCATTAATACTTTTCCCAGTGGCAACCAACTGATTGCCGTCATATACGTTTACTTCAATCAGATCGGAAGGTGCCCTCATATTCAAATGGGCTTTTACAGTCAGTAAGTGTTGGTCAATATCCGGTGTGATTCGAAGTTCTTCAATATGCCTGGCAGTAACCGGTTCCAGCCAAACAGTCTGCCAAATGCCAGTCACAGGAGTATACCAAATACCCTCCGGATTATTTACCTGTTTACCTCTAGGCTGATACCCTTCATCCGTAGGGTCCCAAACTTTTACTACTAATCTATTATTTCCCTTACCAGACAACGCTGCAGTGATATCAAAAGAAAACGGAGTAAAACCACCAGTATGACTACCAACCTTCACATCATTTACCCAAATATCTGCTTTCCAGTCCACAGCACCGAAATGAAGTAATACATTTTTATTTTTCCAAGCAACAGGCACTTCAAATGAACGGGAATACCATAATTCCTTTTTTCGCACCGACTCTTTGTCCCACACCTGATAAAGAAGATTCCACTGCAAAAGGTACCAAAATCTGCCCGTCAAAATGCGCCGGAACATTTCCTCCCAAATCGGTGATAGCATACTCCCACAAACCATTCAAGTTCTTCCATTCATTACGTTCCATTATAGGACGTGGATATTCAGGCAATACGGCAGAGGTATTTATTTTATTTGCCCACTGTGTTTTGATCTTGTCACCAGCCGGTTTCCACTGCGCACATACTTCCAGTAGTCAAAAAGGCTAACAACAGAGATAAGATAAGAAAATTCTTCATAATAATGTAATTTAATGTTTTTCCTCAGTATGGCAAAGATAGAAGCAATATGCTTTAAAGGATAGAACAATTCTTCCAATAATTAAAATAATCCGCTCAAATCCTCCATTTCAACGGCAGAGTGATCTAATTATTCTATCTTCTATGTATAATCTTACAAGCCATTTCCATACAGAATAGACTCAAAAAACAAATGATACCTACTCATCACGAGCAAGTATCATCTAAATTAAAATCTAAATTCTCTACGAGAATAAGGTGGTCTCGCCTTAAATCTGAACACAAGCATCCAACGAGACCTCCTAAAAGTATTGTACGCTTACAATACTTATACGTTTTGATCCTTTTATGTCTATTTTATCAATAAATTTCTTTTCTGAATAATGGTACAAAGATAAACTTTTAACCTATCCGACAGAGAATAAGTTCTCTAAAAGGAAAACATTAGAGAAATATGGGTCATGCATTAGATTTATTTAAAAAATAAATACAATACGGAATACCACTACCTATAATAAAACAATATCATTCCTTCAAAAAGCTCCATATTTCATAAAAGAAAAAACAGTAGACTGGACATTCCCAGCCTACTGCTTTATTTGTTAAAAAACACATTTCTTTATTTTGCTCCGTTTACAAACTTTTTGACGGTATTATAAAGATCATCTCCACGCAACTCCTTCGCTACAATTTTACCTTCCGGATCTACTAAAATTATATGTGGGAAACCGACAATACAATATGATTCCAACACATCCTTCACATCGTCTTTCCGCAACAGAACCTGATTCCAATAGCTCTTGTCTTCTTCAATAGCCGTTTTTCCAATCTTCCTCACGACGGTCTGTAGACACACCATAAATAGTAAATCCTTTATCTTTGAAAGCATTGTACGTCTTCAACAGATAAGGAGTTTCCTTACGGCACCAACTACAACCGGCAAACCAAAAATCGACTAGAACATATTTACCCTTGAAATCGTTCAAACTGACAGAATTTCCTTTCAAATCAATTCCTGTTATAGCAGGAGCAACACTGCCGGTAGCACACTTAGCAAATTTATCCAAACCTTCTTGCATTTTTACATATATACCACTTTGCTTGGACACCTCATCAAAACCGCCTATGAAGTTACGTGCCTCATCAATCTCTTTAACTGTATTAAAAGTATGATTTTGGAAGCGATAAGTATAATAAAGATACAAACCGAAGTATGAGCCTTTATTTTTAGCAATTTCCTCATTTATCAGTTTACGGGTCTGTTCCGAGGCACTCTCATAATAAGGACTGGAAACCTCCCGGATACGCTCCATTTCCTCACGATCTCCTTTTTCACGAGCCGCATAGAACATATGATCCAAAGAATCGAGAACCGTACGATTACCTGCTATATATTTCGCTTCTAGCAAAGCTTCGTATTGCTCCTGCAATGCAGACCCTGTAGCATGTAAACTCAGTTGGTCATACTTATCCTTGCCTAAGGTAAGCTGCATGGATTTGGGTTCCAAAAAACAAATTAGCGTATTGCTGTAAATACTCCCCACGCTCCATATTCTGCAAAGAGAAACAATAAAGACCGACTTGTATAGAATCAGTGGGATAAGCAAATCTACCATCGGTAACAGCAATAGATTTAATCAGTTTCACACTACCATAATGCTCATTGTCCACTTGATATAAATAGATAGAATCAGCCTGGATTCCATCAAGACTACCCTCTAAAGACACAGACTTAGACTCATTGCAAGCATTTAACATGCATAAAGAAACGCCTAATAATAGATATTTTTTATAAATCATAAATTTACTATTTATTAAGAACAGAATCAATCAAAGTACCAATCTCTTCACTTGACGGACGTGGAGCGTATGCATTCACAATATTGAAATCCTTGTCAATCAAAATAAAACGAGGAATATACATGATAGCCCAACTTTCTTTTAAAGCAACATCATTGGAATGATATTGAGTCAATTCTTTCTTATGTCCATCCAAGTACCTTAACCAAGGTTTCGTTGTAGTATCTGTAGAAACCGGAAGAAAAAACAATATCCTTACCCGCATATTTCTTACCTAAAGCCTCAAATGCCGGAGATTCCTGAATGCAAGGACCACACCAAGTTGCCCATAAATCAATATAAATCACCTTACCCCTAAAATCTGCAAGATGCTTCACATTGCCTTCCACATCCAACATCTCAAAATCAATGGCAGGTTGTCCGGGAAGCAACTTGGAAGCTTGAACAATCTTTCCTTCAATTTCTGTCACGAAATCAGCATTCTTCACTGTTTGCAAAAATGCCTTCGCCTCATTCACAGTCTGTTCAGAAGCTTCATTTCTCAGATTATCAACTATTTTAGCACAAGCATATAATTCCGTAGTACGCGCAGGAATGGAAATATCTTTAAACCAAAGAGAAGCTAATGTAGAATCTTCCTGATAAGACAAAACATCGCGCACCACAGCTACATTCAGCATATCTTCATTCATAATCTCCTTATATAGCGGAGTTACATCCTGAGTTAATGAAACATTAAATTCATTCCATTTAGCCCGCATCTCTTCTTCATTCTTCACTCCGGCAAACATCCTTGAATAACTTGCATAACAGATATAACTATTAATAATATCCGCTTTGATCCGTGCTGTTTCCAGCTTTTTAAATGCATCAGACACATTACTTAACGTATCCAATGTATGCATACGTATAGCGGCCAAGCTGTCAACCAACGCTTTAGTGGATACAAAATCTCCACGCAAGTTACCACCGGCTTCCAGATAAGAACCTCCTTTCGGGAAAAGACGGAACTTCATGTAATTATTGACTTCGGCTCCGATTCCCGAGAATTCCGCTTCTGTATTTGTCTGAGTTACTTTGATAGTCATGTCATCTCCTGGAGTAAGATACAATGTGTTGCGGCTGATAGTATAATATGTCGGTTCTTTAAGTACAAAAGTAGTATCAAAATGACCGGAAGCATCCGTTTTCAACAAAATATCCCGGCTATCGCCTAGCATAGATGCCGCTCCATCAAATCTCATACGCACATTCTGGCTACCCATATCAAGCAACTGACCTTTCAAATGAACAGTATTCGCCAATTCTTGCTTAGTTCCACTGTTGCAGGAACCCAGGCAACAGCATAATGCTGCTGTTGCCATCATAATCGTTAATTTTTTCATTAAAATATCTTTTATCTTATGTTAGGAATCATATCAGGATTAAAACGAAGTACAGTGGGTGGAATAGGCAAAATATATTTAGGACTATTGGGTTCCAATTTGTACTCTACACCATTCACCTCATGCACAATAGTCTTTGCAAATTCAGGTTCACGATTCAAACGTTTCAAGTCAATCAAGCGGGTACAGCCAAGCATAGGCATTTCCCGTCTTCTTTCCTCCAAGACTTTTACCAATGCATCCTTGTTATCACTTGCAACCAAAGGTACATTATCAATAATACGACTATCACGCAAGGTGTTAATATATTCCATAGCTTTGTCTTTACTACCTATACGAGCTTCACACTCTGCTGCTATCAGATACATTTCCGGAGTAGACATAGCCATGTTGGCATAAATATAAGGTGCCCAAAGAGGATAATCCAAATCTATTCCACCTAAATATTTCGTAAAATACAACAGATAACGCTGATCCCTTTCCTGATCATACAAGGACGCCAATTCTTCAGAAGCATATGCAGTAGCACTAAATCCAAAAGTCCATGGAGCCAAACGAATATAAATATTTTCCGGATTCTCATCTCCATCCGGAACATCGATCCTACCAATATATTTATCACGATCCACTACTTTATACGGGAAAAGACTCATCAAAGTTGAATTATTCTGTAATGAGATCACCGCATTCTCCAAAGCTTTTTTGTAATCTCCCATATAAAGATACATACGTGCCAACATCCCGTACCCCACCGGCTTAGATGCACGATAGGCATTCAACACCGGTTTTTCCGGTAAATTAGGAGCAGCCTCATCCAGATCTGTCTTAATTTGATCATATACTTCCTGCACTGTAGCGCGCTGCAAATTTGTTTTATTGATATTTTTATCCAACATCAATGGAACGCCAGGATCTGTAGCAGCAGTCGACGGATCGTAATGATTAGCATAAGCATTAACCAAAGTCAAATACTCAAAAGCACGCCCAACCAATGCTTCAGCCCTCAATTGCTTTTTATGTTCTTCAGTATCTTGAGTAGCTCCCATTATATCATCAATAACTACGTTATAATAATAAATACGATTATAGGAGTATTCCCAAAGACCGTCACTCTCTCCTTCTCCAAAGATTTCACTATTAAACGCATATAAATGCTGGTTCGGCAACTCCAGAGAAACAAATCCTCCAGTCATATCATCTTCATAAGGCATGAAAACATCATCTGTCATAAAGTTAGGATATGATTCTGAAGCTTTTAGCAATTGAGCATAATTCAATAAACGTTCATAGTCTTCACTCTTTTCCGGAATTACAATCCCTTTAGGTTGTATATCCAAATAATCATCACATGACATTATAGGTAACGCCAAACATGCACAAAGTAAAAATTTATATAATTTCATATTTATCTATTCAATCATTTAAAAATTAAGGGACAAACCAATTGTATAAGTAGTAGGATTCGGAAGAGTCAATGCTCCCCATCCATACCCCGATGTAGTATACGCTTCCGGATCAATATCTCCGTTAGCAGCCCACCACCACACATTACTAATTTGACAAGTCACTGCGGCCGATTCTATAAAATATTTCCTCAACCAATTCTTTGGCAAATTGTAACTCAATGAGATATCTCTCAATTTGATATAATCTGCCTTTTTTACATGAATGTCTGCCGAATACCATGTCTGAGCATCTGTATAATAAATATTCCTATTGAAAGACGGAGCTACTCCTGGAATATTTTCATCCCCCGGTTTCCTCCAATGGTTTAAAGCCTTACGAGTAAGATTCGCACTCGGTGCACCACCCATATATCCAGCTACAACATCACGTAACACATGACCACCATAATATACAAACATAAATGAAAAATCAAAATCACGATAAGAGAAGAAATTTTTCAATGATGCCGTATACTTTGGAGTACGAGTTCCAGAATACACCATATCATCAATAGAACTTACTTTTGAAACTTTTTCTCCTTCTTTATTATACACCAACACATTCCCATTTGTCGGATTAAGTCCTGCATAACGATAACTAAAGACACTATTAATAGGGTAACCAACAGCTGCTACATTATATGCACTATAATAAAAAATCCGTTTCTTTCGTACCTTCTAAATTAGTCAATTCATTTTTATTATAACTAAACATTAAATTTGTCCCCCAAGTAAAATTCTTATTTTGAATATTTACACTCTGTAATGACAATTCTACACCTCTATTAAACATCGAGCCATAATTTTGCAATAAACTTGCCCAACCTAAAGTCGGATCCGCATTACGATTTCCTAACAAGTCCGTCGTTTTCTTATAATAATAATCAATACTACCGCTTAAACGAGAATTGAATACAGCAAAAATCAAGCCCCACATTGGTAGAAGCCGTTTTCTCCCAACGAAGTTGAGAATTGGGTGGATTCTTTATATACGAACCAAAATCTCCAACCCAATCATTATATCCGCTATCAACCACAGTCATATACGGTCCTGCATTTTTAGGAACATTACCACCCACACCATAAGTCATACGCAAGTTCAAACGATTCAACCACGTGCAATCTTCCATAAAAGGCTCATTAGCTATCTGCCAACTACCACCAACGGACCACAACGGACGATACTGATATTTAGGATCAGTACCAAATAAATTAGATTGATCGATACGAATACTTCCAGTTAATGAATAACGTTCGTCAAATGTATATGAACCATTAGCATAAAAAGAAACATATCGGTCTTCTGTATGAGTCAATGCATTATATTCACCATAGACCCAATTAAACGACCCCAACAAAGCTTCAGTACCATTAATAGGAGACATAACTAACGGATTTATAGGTTTTACTCCCAAGCTATTATCATCATATCCCATATAATAATTCTGCGCACCAGTACGACGCACCAACCGACGTTCAGCACCGCCCAACGCAGATATAGCATGTTTTCCCAATATACGATTAAAGTTCACCTGAGCACGCATTGTATACGAATAAGATTCATAACGACTTTCATCCAATTGGCCACCTTTAGGGACATTCAGTGTAAGGCTTCCTGTTGCCGCATCATATTGAGCTGCATCATTTATCATATTACGCACTTTATATGACATATTACTATATAAAGTACGATTTTTATCATAAGTCCCTTCTGTCTGATATTTTAAATCAATATTAAGACCTTCTAGAATTTTAAATTTCAATCCTGCATGCAAACGATAATAATTGGAATTATTATGATAGCTTTCTTCTGCACGATTCTTTATCGGACTATATGTTTCATCCATCAAACCTATACTTTGCAAACGTTGCAATTCATAATCTGATTTAGTACGTTGAAAATCTAGTGGATTTCCCTGTAAATCCCTTAACATATAATAACTAGGATAACTACTCATCAAGCTGCTATAACTACCTGCTCCATTATCACCCTTTGAACGATAAAAGCTTCCTGTAACTCCAAAATCAGCCGATAACCAATCAAAAAAATCCACATCATCTTTTAGGCTAAATCCAATACGATCTTTACTTTGATACTTTTGATTACCATAATCACCCATATAATTAACAGTAGCCATGTATCGATTTTTATTAGATCCACCAGAAATAGCTAAATTATGCTGATGAACAATACCTACACGCGCAAATTCATCTTCTATTTGTTTACGATTATCATTTGTACGATAAGGTAACAGAGCATCTGCCAATTGACCATCTGTCAGTTGACCTCGTTCATGCTGATACAATAAGCTAACTACCGGATTTACAGCTTGACGCTTATTCAAATTCTCATAAGCCGTATGATAATAATCAAACCCCTCAATCTGCATATCTACCAGCTCGGAACTACTCATCAAATTCAAATAATCAAAATCCGGTTTTGGAGACAACTTAATACTACCATTATAACTTACTTTAGTTTTACCTTCCTGTCCACGTTTAGTTGTAATAACAATTACACCATTAGCCGCACGGGCACCATAAATAGAACTTGCAGCAGCATCCTTCAATACTGTTATATTTTGTACATCTGTAGGATTTATTGATGCTAAATCACCTTCATAAGGCATACCATCAACCACATACAATGGCTTTGTATTTCCCATATAAGTAGTAATACCACGAATAACAACATCATTACTGTTGCTTGAAGTTTTATTTATACCTGCTACCAATCCTTCAATACGTGACAACACATCCGTTTCCAGTTTACCCTTCGTACTTTTCTCTGAAATCACAGAATAAGATCCTGTTGCTCGTTCTTTGGACAAAGTCTGATAGCCAGTTACTACAACATCCGCCAGTGCAGTGGCATTAGTTTCCATTTTCACATTCACCACTTTCTTACCAGCTTGTACCTTGACTACTTTATCTGCCATTCCAACAAAAGTAAATGACACTAAATCACCAGGAGTAACCCGCAAACTATACCGACCATCTATATCGGTTACAGTACCCTGACTTGTACCTCCAATCATAATGGTAGCTCCAATAATACTTTCTCCGGTTTCATCCATAACCACACCTGTCATATAAAAGGGTTCATGTTTTCCGGTTGTTTTCTCAGCCTTTGAAGGTAAAATAAGAATCAAATTTCTTTTTACTTCATATCGTAATGAAGTCTGTTTACAAAAATCGTCCAAAACCGCATTCAAAGAAGTTTTGGTGTAAAATAAACTTACCCGTTTTCCTGAATCAATATTTTCTTCATCGTAAACAAAATGGATCTTTGCTTCCCTTTGCAGTTGATCCAAGGCTGTTCTGATTAAAACATTGTTCACATTGATAGTCACTTTAGTATCCGTTTGGGCAAATGCTTCACCCACCGAACAACAAAATACTATCAATGCAACAAAGCATTTCACCATGAGGCCTTTGCGACAGATAGTTTCGCTCAAAAGTTTTGTACTCATAATTGTTTGTTGATTTATTATTAAAAAAGTCAATTCTCTCCTATCATTTTACTTTCTCATTCGTGCTTATCTTCAATGTAAATCGTTTCTCCTTCGCGGGTAAAATGTACATTAGACACTCTCTCAATTACTTCAATAGCAAAATTTAACTCTTCATCTCTGAAGATGATACCTGCAAATCTTTTATCTTTCAAAGATTCATTTTTAAAATAGATATCTACATTATACCACCGTGACAGTTGGGCAACAATTTCAGACAAAGACGTATTACGAAACTCATAATTTCCCTTCGCCCAAGAAGTAAATAGATAAGCAGGCACATCACGTGTCACTATATCATCATTATCCAGTTCAATAACCGCTTGTTGGTCAGGATTTAACACAACCGAAACTTTAGCTGTACTTACTTTAATACGCCCTTCTGCAAGAGTTGTATATACCTTATAATCAGGATAAGCAGATATATTAAAACTTGTACCAAGTACCTCCACCGAATGTCTGTTTGTATGAACTATAAAAGGATGTTTAGCATCTTTCGCCACTTCAAAAAAACGCTTCCCCTTCTAGAAATACTTCTCTTTTTTCTCCAACGAAAGAAGTTGGATAACGTAAAAGACTTTCAGCATTCATCCATATCCTTGTTCCATCCGATAAAATCAACTGATATTCCCCTCCTCTTGGAATAGCCAGTGTATTAATCTGAGGAGTTGAAGAAACCTCTTCCACTTTTCTATAAGTCAATAATTGATTGGCATTATTATTGATTACAGTAGAATTTACATTAGAAATAGTACCTTTTTTTAACAGACAAGTCCACTTTTTCTCCATTCTCTAAAGTAAGGATAGCCTTGCGGCTGCCTGTTTCCGGAAATGAAATCACAGCAGCCACTACAGCCTCCTTGTTTTGCGTGTTATTGTGGAGAGAGAATATATGACTAATTCCTAAAATAAGAAAAAGAAGAGCCGCTGATGCCGCTACACAATATAAACTGATACGGTGTTTCCTTCTTTTTTCAAGCTTGTATTGCAGGTTTTCCCATGAACGTTCATGATCATATTGACAACGAAATTCTTCTTTTCGCTGCGCTATATAATACTCAAAAGACTTTTTCGTTCTTTTTTGGATTCTCTTTGTTCATCGATTACTTTCTTTTAATAAAAGAGAGCCCAAATTAATAATGGGTGACAGGAAAAGAAGAAAAATTTAATTTTAGTAAAACAGTGAGTGTAGATTGTATTCTTTTCTTAATTGTCTCAAGGCTCTTGTCAGATGAGTTTTTAGGGTATTCACAGAAATATGGAGTTCTTCAGCCGCTTCTTTATATTTCTTATTTTCCATAATGACAGCTCTCACTACTTGTAATTCCTGACGAGGTAATTTTTGTAAGTTTTTCCAATAATAACTTATTTCGTTCCTCTTGCTCCTCTTCATCTATAGACTCTTCAGGAATACTCATATCAAGACCTGAGAGTTCCTCCATAGATAACATGTTAATTTTTCTGTAAAGTATTGATTGCCGCATTCCGCACAGACAAATAAAGATAGTAACGAAGATTTTGATTTATTTTCAAGTAATATTTCTTCTCCCAAAAATAGATAAAGAAATCCTGCACAATATCTTCAGCCATCTCAAAAGAATCGGTCAGTTGCACTGCATATATACATAATTTCATGTGATAAGCATCAAATAATAAACGAAAAGCCTCCTTGGGAGATGTCCGGAACAACTCCAAGATATACTTATCCTTTTCGCTATTATCTTTTAAATTTATCACCATGATAATACACTAATAGATATAAAAACTGAAAAAAAGGTTCTATAAATCATTAGATTTACAGAACCTTTCATATGTTAAAGGGTGACTAGTGGGATTCGAACCCACGACATTCAGAACCACAATCTGACGCTCTAACCGACTGAACTATAGTCACCATGTTAGGCTTTCCTTTCGAAAGCGATGCAAAGGTACTGATTTTTTTTTATATCCGCAAACTTTTTTGAGGAAAAATTATTCGAAAAAATACTCTTTTATACCTCCATTCGATTTTTCCTAATAAATTTTCAGTTCCTTTCAAGAAACGTTTCATCACATTAAGTTCCTCATTATTAATGGATTTATTAATAAAAGTAACAGGATATAATTCAAAGTTCATTTTTTTACTTAAAACAGGTCTTGAAGTCCAAACCAATGCATATTCACAATCCGCTAAACGGGTTATTCGAAAAATCCGTTGCAACTTCAATCTTACCATAGCTCCTCCATCCGTTTTTTCTTTCGACATATTTGAGATAAAATTACCTAATGAATAAACAATGACATGCCGAGCAGGAGTCCGGGGGTCTTTTACAATTTCCATAGGCTGGAGTACATGCGGATGCGAACCTATTACATGATCAACTCCTTGTTCAATCAACCAGTTAGCCAATTCACACTCCGATCGTTCAGGGAACGAACAATATTCCACTCCCCAATGCATACAGGCTATAATAACATCAGGAAGTTTTCTGCGTGCATCAAGAATATCCTTTTTTTATTTGTTCCAGATTAATATAATTAACCATATTCGGAGCATCAGTCTTCAAGCCATTCGTTCCATAAGTATAGTTCAACAATACAATTCTAAAACCATTTTTCTCAATCAATAACGGGTAGTTCCTATGGCGTTCTTCCGGGTTCCTATAGGTTCCAGCATGATGTATTTTCAAAGAATCCAACATCAGAATAGTACGTTCCAACCCCAACTTCCCCTTATCCAGACAATGATTGTTAGCGGTCAGCAATACATCAAATCCGGCTTCCTTTATAGCATGAAGATATTCGTCCGGAGCACTGAACGCCGGATACCCTCTATAAGGCTTTCCTCCCAATGTCACCTCTAAATTCCCTATAGCCATATCCGCCTCACTTATTTCTTTCTTCACATGACGGAAACAATCATTATAATTATACCCGTCTCCTTGCCTGGCTGCATCAATTTGAGCCTGATGTTGCATCAAATCACCGACAAACAACAAAGAGATCTGATCTTGCGCCGATAGCGACAAACCAAACCATAGCAAAAAAAGAATGAAGATCTGTTTCATCTATTCTAACATTAAAGGGTACAAGATAGGAAAAAATTCGTAAAGAACAAAGTTCTACACTAATTTACAGTTTTCATACGCTTGAATTCCGTAGGAGCAACCCCGAACTGTGCCAACAGGCTTCACTAACCTGTACCCGTTCTGAAACAGCAGTACCATCGTTTTTTTTCAAGCGAATAATACAAATAAAAATTAGAAAGAGGGTCTACAAGCATTTGCAACAAATCTTTATATATCACACACATGCCTTATTGATGACAATGACCCCAACAGAAACTACGTCAGCAAGCATGCCAACCGCCAGTCCAAAAGACAAGGACATTTGAAAAAAAGACCAAGACGCTTTTTAAAAAAGACGGCGGCCTTTTGAAAAAAAGCTCGTCATCGTTTTTTGAAAAAATGACCTGATCGTTTTTTACCACAGCCGGAATCCGCCATATTCCATAAAGGTACAAATCCTCTATGCGCACTTCTTACAAGAAAAAAGCCTAAAATAGCCTACTTTACATCAAAACGGAATAGCCTATAAAAAGAATATATATAACTGTTTTCAAGCCTCTTATGCAAAATTCAGCTTCAAAATATAATGAGGGCATAAGAGCATAAGTGAGAGCAATATTTTTTACCCTCACCATCTAAATCTTTTATAATAAACCTATTATACATGCAGTGAGAGCATGAGGGCATAAATGTCCCGAACTTCCCAGCGAGAAAGACCTATACATCAAGGACACTCCCGAAAATATAGTCATTCCGAAGAACAAAATAATCTTTTAAGAGCGAAAATCCTTCCTTATGATTTTACAGGTAAGTCCGAAAAGCAGGCATAACTTTTGTTCATGAAAACAAGTGTGTCAAAAGCAGGCCAGCTTATCCTGTAAGCATTACCAAACTTTTTGACACATTTCTTTTTTGATCCATCAAGCTTCGCAAAGCGCATGGCACTTACTTGTAAATGACCTTTTTTCCAGCCAGCAACGTATTCTTCATTAAAGATACAATAGTCATGGGCCCCACACCGCCCGGCACCGGAGTGATATAAGAACATTTGGGAGCCACTTCATCAAATTTCACATCGCCGGTCAGTTTGAATCCGGATTTCTTTGTAGCATCCGGCACACGGGTAGTACCTACATCAATAATGACCGCACCTTCTTTCACCATCTCAGCCTTTACAAAATTAGGCTGACCCAGTGCAGCAATGATAATGTCAGCTTCCTGACATTCTTTTACCAAATCCTTGCTGCGGCTGTGGCAAACAGTTACAGTGGCATCACCCGGATAAGCTTTCTGCATCATCAGACTTGCCATAGGCTTACCTACAATGTTACTGCGGCCCAATACCACACATTTTTTTCCTTGGGTTTCAATGTTGTAACGCTTCAGCAATTCAAGAATACCGTTAGGAGTAGCAGATACATAGCAAGGAAGACCAATGGACATACGGCCTACATTGATAGGGTGAAAACCATCCACATCTTTCCGATAGTCAATGGTTTCAATCACTTTCTGCTCGGAAATATGTTTCGGCAAAGGGAGCTGTACAATGAAACCATCCACGTCAGCATCCTCATTCAGTTCTCTGACCTTTGCCAATAATTCTTCTTCCGTCACATCCGCTTCATAGCGAATCAGACTGGATTTGAAACCACATACCTCACAAGCCTTTACCTTGGCCGCTACGTATGTTTCACTTCCTCCGTCGTGTCCGACGAGAATTGCAGCTAAATGGGGACGCTTGCCACCTTTAGCCACGATTTCGGCAACTTCCGCAGCAATTTCCTGCTTCACCAGTTCCGAAATAGCTTTTCCATCAATTAGTTGCATACTATCTATTTACTTATAAATTATTCATTGAGCAACAAATGTAGTATAAATCAGCCATGCAGCATAATCAAAAAAAGGAGAAAGTTTCACACTTTCTCCCTTATCTGTTTATTTAAGCATCACTTTTTAAGTTTCGGCATCATCTTACCCATCTTACTGCCGGTCACCATCTTCATCATCTTGCGAGTCTGGTCAAACTGTTTCAACAGACGGTTTACCTCCTGAATGCTGGTTCCACTACCTTTGGCTATACGTGTACGGCGCGTTCCGTTCAGAATTTCAGGATTTGTACGTTCCTGCGGAGTCATGGAATAAATAATCGCTTCAATACTCTTGAACGCATTATCATCGATATCAATATCTTTGATAGCTTTCCCCACACCCGGAATCATGGATGCAAGTTCTTTCAAATTACCCATCTTCTTAATCTGATGAATCTGGCTCAAGAAATCATTAAAGTCGAACTGATTCTTGGCAATCTTCTTCTGAAGACGCTTTGCCTCTTCCTCGTCATATTGCTCCTGCGCACGCTCTACCAAAGACACGATATCACCCATGCCGAGAATACGGTCTGCCATACGTGCAGGATGGAACTGGTCGATAGCATCCAACTTTTCGCCGGTACCCACAAACTTGATAGGCTTGTTTACCACGGTACGGATAGAAAGAGCAGCACCGCCACGGGTGTCACCATCCAACTTGGTCAGCACGACGCCGTTAAAGTCCAGACGTTCATTAAACTCACGAGCTGTATTCACCGCATCCTGACCGGTCATTGAATCGACCACAAACAAAGTTTCATCCGGATTTATCGCTTTCTTGATAGCCTCAATCTCGTTCATCATCTGCTCATCGATAGCCAGACGGCCGGCTGTATCGACAATGACCAAATCATACCCTTTCGATTTTGCTTCATGAATAGCGTTCAATGCAATCTGCACCGGATTCTTGCTGTCCAACTCACTATATACAGGAACCTCGATTTGTTCTCCCAATACTCTTAACTGTTCGATAGCAGCGGGACGATAGACGTCACAAGCCACCAACAGCGGCTTACGGTTCTTCTTGGTTTTCAGCATACGGGCCAGTTTACCGGAGAAAGTAGTCTTACCGGAACCTTGCAGACCTGACATCAGGATAACTGCCGGACGACCTTCCAACACCAATTCGGCAGTTTCACCACCCATCAATGCGGTCAGTTCATCATGTACAATCTTTACCATCAACTGGCTGGGCTTCACAGCCGTAAGCACATTCTGCCCTAAAGCTTTTTCTTTCACTGTATCAGTAAAGCCTTTGGCGACCTTATAGTTCACGTCAGCATCCAACAAAGCTTTACGCACATCCTTCAACGTTTCCGCTACATTAATCTCGGTGATTTTTCCCTCACCTTTCAGAATCTTAAAAGACCGTTCCAGTCTCTCACTTAAATTATCGAACATATATCTTTAATTATAAATTACGAATTATGATTGCCTGTCATTCTTTACTAACCTTCAGAATAACAACAGGGTGCAAAAATACAAAAAACTTATGAACCTTATATCTTTTTATTCTGCCATTTTGCTTTTTTCAAGTAAATAACGCTGCTAAGCAATAACAAACTATAGTACACCACCTCTATGGAGAAACAAACCGAAACCGGTGCTTTCACTACCATGCCTATCCACAGAATGTAAAGGGTATAGAACACCAAAGTCCCCATTTCAAGTATCAGAGCAGCCTGCGTATTTCCAGTTCCCGAAATGGCATTGAAATAGACATTCGCCACCGATGCGATGACCATTGCCACAGCAATGACATACAACGAAGGCACGGATTCCACCAGCAAGGCCTGCTCATTGGTATAAACCGAAAGCATAGCATGAGGGAAAAGTACCACTATGGCCACACAGACTATCATGATGAAGAACGACATCCGTGCGATACGCCAAATCAAGCGCATGACATGGGCTATTCCTCCCGCACCGATCAGATTGCTGACCAAGGAATTGGTAGTAGTAGATAGTGCCTGAACCGGAATGAGCATCACGATATAGATACTACGTACGATATTGGCAATCGCTAGCTCGCGTTGTCCCAACCGTTCTATCGCGATGAAAAAGACAAACCAAGTAGCCATGGCCAAAAAATATTGTACCATGGTAAAACACGATATACTCAGAATCCTTCCCAATAAAGAGAAATCAATCTTCTGCCAGTGATTCAAGCCGAATTTCTTAAAATCCACCTTTGCGTAGGTATAAATCAAGAAGAAAGCCAATGAAGCGGCTTCAGCCATCACCGAAGCGATAGCTGCTCCTTTAATCCCCATCTCCGGCATTCCAAACTTACCGAAAATCAAAATATAGTCCAACAACACATTCACCAATGCCATGACCACCGCATTCATCGTCAGCACTTTAGTACGTGTAATGCCAATATACAGCGCACGGAACATCACGTTGATAAAAGCGAAGAAAAACCAAAGATACGCCAGTTGAGGAATTCCATGGTGGCGTCAAAAATGGAATCAGATGAGATGAGCAGACGGACAACAGATGGAGCCAACAGATGAGTCAGCCCGAACATGAGCACCGCCAGCCCCAGCAAGAATGTCCCTCCCTGTATCATCACAGGGCCTACATCTTTGTAACGCCCTTCACCATTACGACGGGCAATCAAAATTTGTGAACCGATACTAAAGCCAAAAGCAATAGTAAAGACACAGATATAAAACAATCCACCCATGGCGGAAGCTCCCAGTTCGACTTCCCCCACTCTACCCAGGAAAGCCGTATCCGTCACATTTATAATGTTTTGCGCTAATAATCCGAGAAAAATCGGATAACTCACGTTCCATATTTCTTTGTTAGTATACATATAAAAAATTTGTATTGCGTAAAAGGGTTACAAAGATACAACATTCTTCTCAATCCACCATGCTGAATGTGGTGAAGAATCTGTAAACAGGCAAAGAATTTATTCCTGGAAATAACCATTCCGGAACAAAAGGCATATCATGTCCAAACTATGCTGGAAACTTCCGGGAACTTCCAGCATAGTTGGCAAAAGTTTCCAGCATAGTTTGAAAAACGACCCGAGCGTTGACAGAACATGACGGACGTTTTTTTCAAAGAACCCTTAAGGGAGTTTTTCTTTGTTTCTTTCTTTGTTTTAATATAATAAGGTAGAAAATCCACGATAAGTCCACAACTTGTCCACAGCATAGGCATTAACCTACTATAAGACAAAGAATTAATTAAAAAAAGTTCGTCCACAAGTAATCCACAAGGCACTCAACAGCTAAAAAACACTCAGAAAATCATGGGTCAAAAGCCTTCTGAAATAAAACGAAGAAAATTAAATAGTTTCTACTGAAACAGTTGTTTTTTCAATAGATTATGCAAATAATTGCACAAAAGGTTTGTCCGCGTGTTATTTTATCCTACCTTTGCGCCCGCAAACAAAAAAATTAAGTAATAAATGAAGAAACTATTATTAATTAGCGCAGCGACGCTAATCGTTTCAAATTCAACTTTCGCAGGAGGTATTTTAACCAATACAAATCAACATGCAGCTTTTCTCCGTATGCTATCCCGTGGTGCTACTACAGAAATAGATGGTGCTTTGTCTAATCCTGCCGGACTGGCTTTCTTACCCAAAGACGGATTCCATGTAGGATTGAGCATTCAAAGTGCTTATCAGACTAGAAATATTGATGCCAGTTTTATGACATACAACGGGGTTAGCGCCACAGGTCCTACCGTTTCAGACAAGCCTTTCGAAAAATATTATGAAGGAACGGCAGCCGCACCGGTTATTCCCAGTTTATTTGCAGCCTATAAAAAAGACAAATGGACTATTTCAGGTTTCTTCGCTATTACCGCCGGAGGTGGAAAAGCATCTTTCGATGACGGATTGCCTATGTTTGAATCTGCGGCCATGGCCGGTATTTTTCAGAATAGTGTGAAAGCACATCAGGCAAACCCACAAAGTCCGATAATCGTTCCCGGCATGTATGATATCACAAGCGCCATGGATGGTAAACAATATATTTACTCTTTACAGTTGGGATTATCCTATAAAGCTACCGAATGGCTTTCTGTATTCGGTGGAGGACGTATGAACTATTTTACAGGCGGTTATAAAGGATTCTTAAATGCCATTGTGAAAGGAACAGATACCAACCTGTTGCCACTCGCTCTGAACTGTGACCAAACAGGTTGGGGACTCACTCCTGTAATCGGTGCAGATGTTAAAATTTGGGCAAACTGAATATCGGTGCTAAATATGAGTTCAAGACCAATCTGAATATCGAAAACAATACAAAGAACTTACAATATCCACCCAGTGCCAAAGATATGGTAGCCCCCTACGAACACGGTGTGAATACTCCCAATGACATCCCAGCCATGCTCTCCATTGCAGCCGCCTACGAATTCCTTCCGGTACTTCGTGCTTCTGTAGAATATCATTTCTATGATGATAAAAACGCAGGTATGGCAAACGGTAAACAAAAATATCTGACTAAAGGAACCAATGAATACTTGGCAGGTATCGAGTTTGATGTAACCAAGCAACTGACCCTCAGCTGTGGTGGACAGATCACTGACTACGGACTATCAGATAACTATCAATCAGATACTAGTTTCTCTTGTGATTCTTACTCTTTGGGAGTCGGAGCCAAAATAAAAATGAACAAGCATCTCAATCTGAATGTCGGCTATATGTGGACTAATTATGAGGATTATACCAAGAAGTCAACCAACTATAACGGAACCGGATTACCCGGAACAAATGTATACAGCCGTACTAACAAAGTATTCGGTTTAAGTGCAGATTATAGTTTCTAATCCCTGTATATGAAATCAAAAAAAGAAGGCCATACCTAAACAACTGAGGTATGGCTATTTTTTTTTACAAAAAAACTCCAAAGAAACTGATAATCTTTCAGCCGCACCCGCAACTGTTTCAACGACCGGGTGATATGAAATTCCACAGTCTTTACAGAAATATCCAATCGCAAAGCAATTTCCTTGTTCGGTAAATTTTTCATCCGGCTCAAAATAAACACCTCCCTGCTTGTAGGAGGCAGTTCACTAATAGCTTCCTGCACCAAAGCCTGTATCTCATCACAAAACAATTTATCGGGATCACAAGCCTCCAAAGTCGAGATACGCAAAGCCAGCTCTTTCTGCCGTATATCTCCTATATGCTGCTCGGCACGCATACGTACCTCCAAGTGTTGCAAATGATTCAGTGAACGATTTTTTATGGCTGTCAACAACAATGCGGAAATATTCGTATCCTCCCGCAATTCATTCCGGTGCTCCCACACATTGGTAAACGCCCCCATTACAATATCCTCAGCCTCTTCCTTGTCCCTGACGTACGAGTAAGCAAACTGAATAAACTGTTGCTGACGTTTACTAAACACCTCCGTCAGTTCTGACATAAAAATATTCCCCGTTTCTTTCATCTAACTAATTTTCTGTATCCGTTTCTAAATCTTGATATAGATGCCTTTTTTATATAAAATATGAACAATGCTCCAACAGAATATAATATAGATCAAAGCATAGACTAATGAGCTGGGATAATCCCCCAATGCCGGAGCCAGCATCTTTTCATAAATAAAGGCACTCACGCCCGTAGCACCCAATGCGATTCCCATTGTTTCCGCAAACACATAAATAAACAAAGGATTCACTCCGAATGACCGGAAAA
>ENA-OPYU01000059-OPYU01000059.1-human-gut-metagenome-genome-assembly--contig:-NODE-59-length-36863-cov-4.930940_pt1 | contig 36863 bp, 45 predicted proteins | sample MGYA00242637_ERZ504482 | MGnify/ENA primary metagenome ERZ504482 (study PRJEB26092, sample SAMD00036237) | human gut metagenome | host: Homo sapiens | study: EMG produced TPA metagenomics assembly of... | reverse complement strand
TGGACAGGTGGAAGAAGTTTACAGTGGCTACAGTATTATCAAGGCTTTTAATAAAGAAGGAAAATGTAATTGATGAGTTTGATGCAACCAATGACAAATTGTATGACTCTGCATGGAAATCACAGTTTTTTCTCAGGAATGATGATGCCGATCATGCAGTTTATCGGAAATCTTGGCTATGTAGTCGTTGCGATTCTGGGAGGATTTCTGACGATCAAGAAAACGATTGAAGTGGGAGATATTCAGTCTTTCATTCAATATGTCAGAAGTTTTACACAGCCGATCCAGCAGATCGCACAGGTTGCAAATATGCTGCAGATGACAGCTGCGGCGTCCGAGAGAGTGTTTGAATTTCTGGAGGAAGAAGAGGAAGATCAGACTGTGGAGCATCCGGTATCGGTAGAAAATCTGGAAGGAAATGTAAGCTTTGATCATGTTCATTTTGGATACAATGCGGATAGGATCATTGTCAATGACTTCTCAGCAGAAGTAAAAGAGGGGCAGAAAATTGCAATTGTAGGACCGACCGGAGCAGGAAAGACAACGATGATCAAGCTTCTGATGCGATTCTACGATGTAAACAGCGGTGCGATCAAGATTGACGGACATGACGTCAGAGATTTCAACAGAAGTGAACTGCGTGAAATGTTTGGAATGGTGCTGCAGGATACCTGGCTGTTCAATGGAAGTATTTGGGACAACATCAAATACGGAAAACTGGATGCAACGGATGAAGAAGTGATCCAGGCAGCCAAGGCAGCTCATGTGCATCAGTTTGTGAAGACACTGCCGGGCGGATATGATATGGAACTGAATGAAGAAGCAAACAATGTGTCTCAGGGTCAGAAACAGCTGTTGACGATCGCGAGGGCAATTCTGGCAGATCCGAAGATCCTGATTCTGGATGAGGCGACAAGTTCTGTAGATACAAGGACAGAGGTATTGATCCAGAAAGCCATGGATAACCTGATGAAGGGACGTACCAGCTTTGTGATTGCTCATCGTCTGTCAACGATTCGGGATGCAGATATGATCCTTGTTATGAAAGACGGAGATATCGTAGAGCAGGGAAATCACGAAGAACTTCTGGCAAAAGGCGGATTCTATGCGGATCTGTATAACTCACAGTTTGAGAAAACAACGGAAGTGGCATAATATAAGAACCGGCAGGAGAGGAGACTTTCCTGTCGGTTTTGTGTTTCGTGAAAAATATGTTATACTAAAAAATATGACAAAAAAGGGGGCAAAAGAGTATGCCGTTGACACATTTTGATGCGGAGGGAAAAGCCCGCATGGTGAAGACGTGACAGAGAAAAAAGAGACGGTAAGAGAAGCAACAGCAACCGGAAAGATCAAAGTCAGCCGGGACGTGTATGATGCGATTGAAGCCGGAACGGTCGGAAAAGGCGATGTGCTTTCTGTGGCGACCACAGCCGGGATCATGGGTGTGAAACGGACGGCGGATCTGATTCCGATGTGTCATATCCTGCCGATCACGAACTGTAAGATCCGTTTTGAAAAGGATCCTAAAAATCTGGAGATCACCTGCTTTTGTACGGTAAAAGTGACCGGAAAGACCGGAGTGGAGATGGAGGCGCTGACAGGTGTCAGTGTGGCGCTTCTGACGATTTATGATATGTGTAAGGCTCTGGATAAATTTATGGAAATACAGGATATTTATCTTTGTAAAAAGACCGGAGGAAAGAGTGGAGAGATCGTAAATCCGAGAATGGAAGACAGAGGAGAAGAGGGAAGATGAAGGCAGCAGTTGTGACATTGAGCGACAAGGGATTTCGAAACGAACGGGAAGATAAAAGCGGAGAGCTGGTACAGATGATGTTGAAAGAAGCCGGATATGAAGTGGCGGAATACAGGTTACTTCCGGATGAGCAGACGCAGATCGAGACGGTATTAAAAGAGTTGAGTGATGAGAAAGAGATGGATCTGATCCTCACGACAGGAGGAACCGGGTTTTCGCAAAGAGACTGTACACCGGAAGCAACGATGAATGTAGCTACCCGAAATGCGCCGGGGATTGCAGAAGCAATGCGGTATGCGTCACTGGCTATTACCCCCAGAGCGATGTTGAGCCGCGGGGTATCGGTGATTCGAAATCAGACACTGATCATTAACCTTCCGGGTAGTCCGAAAGCGGTGAAAGAAAATCTGGAGTATATTTTGCCTACACTGTCACATGGACTGGAAATTTTAAAAGGAGTGACAGGAGAATGCGGGATCAGTTTGAAAGAAACATAAATTATATGAGAGTATCCGTCACGGACTTGTGCAATCTGCGCTGTGTGTATTGCATGCCGAAAGAGGGAATCAGACAGATTTCTCACGATGAGATCCTTACGTTTGATGAGATCGCAAGGGTGTGCCGGATCGGGGCAGAACTTGGGATTTCCAGGATCAAGCTGACAGGCGGCGAACCGCTGGTGCGAAAGGGTATTGAAGACCTTGCAGAGATGATCTGCCGGATTCCGGGAATCGAGCAGGTGACGCTGACGACAAACGGAATCCTGTTAAAAGATCAATTGCCTGCACTCAAAAAGGCTGGGATTTCTGCGGTTAACATCAGTCTGGATACGATGGACAGAGCGCAGTATCAGGAATTGACAGGAAAGGACTGTTTGTTGCAGGTAATGGAAGGCATTCGGGCGGCACTGGAGCAGGGGATGCGTGTGAAAATAAACTGCGTGGCGCTGAATGAATGTAATGAGTTTCAGTGGGGAAAGCTTGCAGCATTGGCAAAAGAGTATCCGCTGGATGTGCGTTTTATTGAAATGATGCCGATCGGTCTTGGAAAAGCTTATCAGGGAAGTATGCAGGAAGTGATACAGAAGAACCTGGAAAATATATATGGTGCAGCAAAGCCGGATTCAGGGGCAGTGCGTGGAAATGGTCCGGCAGTATACTGGGAGTTTCCGGAGTTTCAGGGAAAGATTGGATTTATCAGTGCGATCTCCCATAAGTTCTGCAAAGACTGCAACCGGATTCGGATGACGGCTGAAGGTTTTGTGAAGCCCTGTCTGCAGTTCGCACAGGGAGTGGATATGAGATCCCTTTTAAGAGGGCAGACGGATGATGAAGAACTGAAGCAGGTATTCGAGCAGTTGATTTATGAAAAGCCGCGCTGCCATCAGTTTGAAACAGAAAAAGCGGACGAAAGTCTCGAACAGCGTGAGATGTCAAAAATCGGAGGATAGGTTGAAATGGGAATTGTAAGAGCAGTGTGTACGAGCCTGGCAAAGGGAACGCAAAAGACGAACGTGAAAAGTGCGGAATTTATAGAAGATTTTGGAATCAAAGAGGATGCCCATGCGGGAAAGTGGCATCGTCAGATCAGTCTTCTTTCCTATGAAAAGATTGAGGCGTTTCGGGCAAGAGGAGCAGAGGTTGCAGATGGTGCATTTGGAGAAAATCTGGTGGTAGAGGGATTTGACTTTAAAAATCTTCCGGTGGGAACCCGGTTTCAGTGCAACGAAGTTATTTTAGAGATGACACAGATTGGAAAGGAATGTCATCACGGATGTGAGATTTTTCAGAAGATGGGAGACTGCATCATGCCAAGAGAAGGTGTATTTGCAAGGGTCATTCACGGCGGACGGATTTCCTGCGGGGATGAGATGTACATTTTGGGTCAAGGTGAGCAGTAACCATTTCGATACGAAGTGAGAGAAGATTTTCTTGCAGAAATAAAAGAAACGTAATATAGTGTAAAAAGCAAAAGTAAACGGAGGAACAAATATGAAATGGAATAAATTTCGTCTGACAACGACAACAGAGGCGGAGGATATTGTCAGCAGTATGCTTATGGATCTGGGAATCCAGGGGGTCGAGATTGAAGATAAAGTTCCGCTGACACAGTCGGACAAAGAGCAGATGTTCGTTGATATCCTGCCGGAGACAGAGGCAGATGACGGTGTGGCATACCTGAGTTTTTATCTGGAGGAGGATGAAGATAAAGAAAAGGTACTTGCTGATGTGCGTGTAGAATTACAGGATATGGCATCCTATTTGAACGTGGGGGCGTGTACGATCGAAGAGTCTCAGACAGAGGATGTGGACTGGGTAAATAACTGGAAGCAGTATTTTCATCAGTTCTATGTGGATGACATTCTGATTATCCCATCCTGGGAGGAAGTAAAACCGGAAGACAATGATAAAATGGTGATCCATATCGATCCGGGGACTGCATTCGGAACAGGAATGCATGAGACAACCCAGCTTTGTATCCGGCAGATCCGCAAATATACAACGCCGGAGACAACAATCCTTGATGTGGGATGCGGAAGCGGTATTCTGGGAATGCTGGCTTTGAAATTCGGCGCAAAATATTCCGTTGGAACAGATCTGGATCCATGTGCGATCGAGGCAACTTATGAGAACATGGAAGTCAACGGAATCAGTAAAGAGATGTACGAAGTGATGATCGGAAATGTCATTGATGACAAAGACGTGCAGGACAAAGTTGGTTATGGAAAATATGACATTGTCGTTGCAAATATTCTGGCAGATGTTTTGGTCGCACTGACACCGGTGATCGTGGATCAGCTCAAAGACGGTGGAATCTACATCACCAGCGGAATTATTGATGACAAAGAAGAGACAGTGGTAGAGGCAGTTAAAGCAGCAGGTCTGGAAGTCCTGGAAGTGACGTATCAGGGCGAGTGGGTTTCTGTGACGGCGAGAAAGAACGGATAAGGAAGGATTAAGATCCATGCAGAATTTTTTTGTATATGACTCTCAGGTGCAGGGGGAAAACATTTATATAGAGGGAACCGATGTAAACCACATCGTACATGTTCTTCGTATGAAGGTTGGAGAGGAAGTCAGTGTACACGATGATGTGAACCGGAAATACCTGTGCCGGATCGAGAAACTGCTGGAAGAAAGAGTGGTGCTTTCTATTGTGGAGCAGCAGGAGTCGGACACGGAACTTTCCTGCCCGATCTATCTGTTCCAGGGTCTTCCAAAGGGAGATAAGATGGAATGGATCATTCAGAAGTGTGTAGAGCTTGGCGTACACGCAATCGTGCCGGTCGCGACGAAGCGGGCGGTTGTAAAGCTGGACGAGAGAAAGCGCAGAAAAAAGTGAACAGATGGAATGCCATCGCAGAGAGTGCGGCGAAGCAGTCCGGAAGAGGGATCGTTCCGGAAGTACTTCCGGTGATGAAATGGAAGGAGGCGCTGGAATACGCGCGTCAGCTGGATGTTAAGATGATCCCTTATGAGAAGGCAGCAGGGATAAACGCCACAAAGCAGCTGATCGCCTCTGTTTCTTTTGGACAGTCAGTCGGGATTTTTATCGGTCCGGAAGGCGGCTTTGAAGAGGCAGAAGTGGAAGCTGCAAAAGAGATAGGGGCAGTTTCGGTGACTCTGGGAAGAAGAATCTTACGAACAGAGACAGCGGGGATGACGATCCTGTCAATTCTGATGTATCATCTGGAAAGAGAGTAACATAGTTTAATATTGAGAAGAAGTGAAAAGGAAGGTATCATGGAAGTATATTTGGACAATTCGGCGACTACCAGAGGTTACACAGAGGTGGGAGAACTGGTATATAAAGTGATGTGTCAGGACTATGGAAATCCGTCTTCCATGCACCGTAAAGGTGTGGATGCGGAGCATTATATCAAGGATGCAAAAGAAATTCTGGCAAAAATTCTGAAGGTCAATGCAAAAGAAATTTATTTTACGTCCGGCGGTACAGAAAGTGACAATCTGGCGATCATTGGAACAGCAAAAGCAAACAAAAGAAGAGGAAATCATCTGATCACATCATCTATAGAGCATCCGGCGATTTTGAATACGATGCGTTATCTGGAAGAGGAAGAAGGCTTTCGTGTGACCTATCTTCCGGTGGACAGCATGGGACGCATCAAGCTGGAAGCTCTGAAAGAGGCGTTGTGTGACGAGACAATTCTGGTTTCCGTCATGTATGTGAATAACGAAGTAGGAGCAGTGCAGCCGATCGATGAGGCTGTCCGGATTGTGAAGGAATATAATCCGGATATTCTGTTCCATTCGGATGCCGTACAGGGATTCGGAAAGTATAAGATTTATCCGAAGCGTCAGAAGATCGATCTGCTGACAGGAAGCGGACATAAGATCCACGGACCGAAAGGAACTGGATTTTTATATGTCAGTGAGAAAGTTAAGATCAAACCAATCGTGTTTGGCGGAGAACAGCAGAAAAATGTCCGTTCCGGTACAGAGAACGTTCCGGGGATTGCAGGACTCGGGTTAGCGGCAAAGATGATCTACCATGATCTGGATATGAAGACTGCACTGATGCGGGAACTCAAAGAGTATTTTATTGAAGGAATCGCGAAGATTGAAAATACAACCGTTCACGGGATGACCGATGAAAACAGTGCACCGCATATCATCAGTGTGGGCTTTGCAGGGATTCGAAGTGAAGTGCTTCTGCATACACTGGAAGAGAAAGGAATTTACGTATCCTCAGGTTCTGCATGTGCGTCCAACCATCCGGCAATCAGCGGGGTGTTAAAGGGCATCGGAGCAGGAAAAGAGTATCTGGATGCGACGATCCGTTTCAGCATGTCTGAATTTACAACCAGAGAAGAAATTGACTATACATTGGAAACGCTATATAATTGTGTACCGATGCTGAGAAGATATACAAGACATTGATGCTTGATAAAGAGTCCAAAAGAAAAGGATAAATAAAGGAGAATATCATGAGATTTCATTCATTTTTGATTAAATACGGAGAAATCGGGATCAAAGGAAAGAACCGGTATCTGTTTGAAGACGCTCTGGTGCGTCAGATCCGTTTTGCATTGAAGGATGTGGACGGAGAATTTAATGTACACAAAGCACAGGGGAGAGTGTATGTGGACTGTGAAGGCGAATACGATTACGAAGAGACTGTGGAAAGTTTGAAACGAGTGTTTGGTATCGTAGGAATCTGCCCGGTTGTGCGTCTGCAGGACAATGGATTTGAACAGCTGAAAAAAGATGTGGGAAAAATATATCGGAGAAGTGTACCCTGAGAAAAACCAGACATTTAAGATTGAAGCAAGAAGAAGCAGAAAGTCTTATCCGTTGAATTCTATGGAATTGAACTGTGAGTTGGGCGGTGTGATCCTGGATGCGTACCCGGAGATGAAAGTAGACGTACACAATCCGCAGATTCGTCTGAATGTGGAAGTACGGGAAGAGATTTATCTGTACTCAGAGATTATTCCGGGGCCGGGCGGAATGCCGGTAGGAACTAACGGAAGTGCCATGCTCCTGCTCTCCGGTGGTATCGACAGCCCGGTTGCCGGATATATGATCGCAAAACGCGGTGTCGCTCTGGAAGCAACGTATTTCCATGCACCACCGTATACGAGTGAACGTGCAAAAGAAAAAGTGGTGGATCTGGCAAGACTGGTTTCCAGGTATTCCGGCCCGATCAAGCTCAACGTAGTCAACTTTACAGACATTCAGCTGTATATCTATGAGAAGTGTCCGCATGAAGAACTGACGATTATTATGCGAAGATACATGATGAAGATCGCAGAGCATTTTGCAAAACAGGATGGCTGCCTGGGACTGATCACCGGAGAAAGTATCGGACAGGTTGCGAGCCAGACGATGCAGAGCCTTATGGCAACCAATGCAGCATGTACGCTTCCGGTCTACCGTCCGCTGATCGGATTTGATAAAAAAGAAATCGTGGATATTTCTGAAAAGATTGATACGTACGAGACATCGATCCAGCCGTATGAAGACTGCTGTACGATTTTTGTTGCCAAGCATCCGGTGACAAAACCGAATCTGGAGCGTATTGAGAAATCCGAGAGAAATCTGGATGAGAAGATTGATGAGCTGATGCAGACAGCAATCGATACGGTTGAAACGATCATGGTAAAATAGGACAATAAAAAGGCTGCCTCATAAAGAGACAGCCTAAAAATAAATGATTTCATTATTTGATGATGTAAGAATCCAGTGCAGCTAGGATGTCATCCAGATTAGAATCAGCGTGAATATTCAGATCGATCGGTTTAGAAAGATCCAAACTGAAAATTCCCATAATTGATTTGGCATCTATCACATATCTTCCGGACACTAAATCAAAATCGTTGTCATATTTTGTGATTTCGTTTACAAATGATTTTACTTTGTCGATTGAGTTTAAAGAAATCTGTACTGTTTTCATTATAAAAGTCCCTCCTTGATATACAATGCTTCGAGTATCTGTACTCTAGGTATATTCTACGAGAAGTAACTGCAAAAGTCAAGGAACAAACAGGAAAAACCAAGGAAAACCAGGAGAATATTTTTTATGAAAAAAAGGTCGCGTTACACAATCTGGGATGTAAGGTAAATGCATATGAGACAGAAGCCATGCAGGAAATGCTGGAACATGCCGGATATGAGATCGTTCCGTTTCAGGAAGGAGCGGACATTTATGTGATCAATACATGCACAGTGACCAATATTGCGGACCGCAAATCAAGACAGATGCTGCATCGGGCAAGAAAGATGAATCCGGATGCTGTTGTGGTCGCAGCCGGCTGTTATGTGCAGGCACAGGCTGAAAAGCAGGTGATCGATCCATGTATTGATATTGTACTCGGAAACAATAAAAAGCAGGATCTTCTGACAGCGCTGCAGGCATATGAAGAAGCACACGGTGATTTGCGGGAAGTGATCGATATCAATCATACAAAAGAATATGAGAATCTGCATCTGACAAAACAGGGGGAGCATACGAGAGCATATATCAAGGTGCAGGATGGCTGCAACCAGTTTTGTTCTTACTGTATTATCCCGTATGCGAGAGGAAGAGTCAGAAGCAGGGCAAAAGAAGATGTAGTAGCAGAAGTGACAGATCTGGCGAAAAACGGATACCAGGAAGTCGTGCTGACGGGAATTCATCTGAGCTCCTATGGCATTGATTTTGAAAATGAAGACAATCTGCTCAGTCTGATTCGTGCAGTGCATGAGATTGAAGGAATCAAAAGGATTCGTCTGGGATCTCTGGAACCAAGGATCATCACAGAAGAGTTTGTACAGGCGATCGCAGCGCTTCCGAAGATGTGCCCGCACTTCCATCTGTCATTGCAGAGTGGCTGCAATGAAACCTTAAAGAGGATGAACCGCAGATATACAAGTGAAGAGTTTTATGAAAAATGTGAGATATTAAGAAAGTATTTTGAAAAACCGGCGCTGACAACAGATGTGATCGTGGGATTTCCGCAGGAAACAGAGGAAGAATTTGAAACAACGTATGAATTTCTGAAAAAGATCTGCTTCTATGAGACTCATATTTTCAAATATTCCAAACGAGAAGGCACGAAAGCGGCAGTGATGCAGGGACAGATCCCGGAGCAGATCAAGGCAAAAAGAAGCGCCAGACTGATCGAACTGGGGGAGAAAAACCGCAGAGCATATGAAGAATCGTTCCTTGGAAAAAGCAGTGGAAGTGCTGGTGGAAGAAAAATCGGATGTGAACGGAAAAGAAATGTGGACAGGGCACACAAAAGAGTATATGAAAATTGCACTAGAGTCAGAGAAAAATCTTCAGAATTGTATTCTAAACGTGCAAATTAAAGATGGCCGGGAAATTATTCATTGAATTTTAAAATAGATTATATTAGAATGATAAGTAGGATACTAACGCAATTATGCTGATTCCGGGGAATCAGATCTGCGCGTGAATAAAAGAAAAATGGAGGAGATACGATGAGCGATTTGAGTAATACACAGTTCTTTCAGGTAGAACCGGGACCACAGATTTCTGCAAAAGATATTCTGGAAATCGTGTATAAGGCACTGAAAGAAAAAGGATACAACCCGGTTAACCAGATCGTGGGATACATTATGTCAGGAGATCCTACTTACATTACCAGCTATAATGGAGCAAGAAGCCTGATTATGAAGGTGGAAAGGGATGAATTGGTCGAAGAACTGTTAAAAGCGTATATCGAGCATAATTCATGGGAATAATCGACTATGCGGATCATGGGACTGGATTATGGCACGAAGACTGTAGGGGTTGCGATCAGCGATGCTCTTGGTCTGACTGCGCAGGGGATAGAGACCATTCAGAGAAAAGAGGAAAACAAGCTGCGCCGTACACTCGCCCGGATTGAAGAGCTGGTAAGGGAATATGAAGTGGATACGATCGTGCTTGGTTTTCCGAAGCATATGAATAACGATGTGGGTGAACGTGCAAAAAAAGGTCTCTGGAATTCAAAGAGATGCTGGTGCGCAGGACAGGACTTGATGTGGTGATGTGGGACGAGCGGCTTACTACCGTGGAGGCAGAGCGTACATTGATCGAGAGTCAGGTGCGGCGCGAGAACAGAAAGCAGTATATTGACAAGATCGCAGCTGTTTTTATCCTGCAGGGATATCTGGATTCGATTTATTTGAAAAAGAAAGCCGAAGAGGAAAACTAGAAGCTGCCCACAGGAGGAAGAACGCATGGAAAAGATTAAATTTTGTTTTGACGAGTCGGGAGACAGCGTTGAATTTTTTGTACTGGAACAGACAAAGATCAACGGGGCATCCTATATTCTTGTGACAGATTCACAGGAGGATGACGCGGAGTGTCTGATCTTAAAAGAAGGTGAATCTCAGGACGCGAAAGAGAGTGTCTATGAGATCGTAGAGGACGACGTAGAATTACAGGCGGTTTCCAAAGTATTTGAGGAACTGCTGGAAGATGTAGAGATTGAAATGTAACTTAGAATATTACTTTACCGCAGGGGACGTGGAGGATGACAGTAGAACAAGAAAAAGTACAGGGGATGCTCAAGGAAAAGCTCAGAGAAAAAGGCTGGAAAGTGACCAGACAGAGACTTTCTATTTTGCAGACCCTGGCAGAACATAAAGGGCAGCATCTGGCGGCGGAAGACATTTTTGAGCTGATGAAGGATGAATATCCGGAAATGGGGCTTGCGACCGTGTACCGTACGCTGCAGCTTTTGTATGAGATTCAGCTGATCGACCGGATTCATTTCAATGATGGATGTATCCGGTATGAGATCGGTCATATATTTGACGGAGACTCCAAACACAGTCATCATCATCTGATCTGCAGAACATGTGGGCGTGTGATGCCGTTTGAAGATGATTTTTTGGAGGATCTGGAGGCACAGATCGAAGCCGATACCGGTTTTCATGTGTTGGATCATGAACTGAAATTTTATGGTCAGTGTAAGGAATGTGCCGAAGCTTCCATGCGGAAAGAGAATACATAAAAAACTCATGGAGGTGTATATTTTTGAAAAAAAGAAAATCGTGGAAAATTAAAAATCATTCCTTTGGGAGGTCTTGAGCAGATCGGTATGAATATTACTGCTTTCGAATATGAAGACAGTATCATTGTGGTAGACTGCGGGCTTGCATTCCCGGAGGATGACATGCTCGGAATCGATCTGGTCATTCCGGATGTGACTTATCTGAAGGATAATATATCCAAAGTAAAAGGATTTGTGATCACCCATGGTCATGAAGATCATATCGGAGCTTTGCCGTATGTACTTAAGGAGATCAATCTTCCAATCTATACTACAAAGCTGACAATGGGAATCATCGAGAACAAGTTAAAAGAGCATAATCTGCTCCGTACGACAAAGAGAAAAGTGGTGCGTCATGGACAGTCCATCAATCTTGGACAGTTCCGAATTGAATTTATCAAGACGAACCACAGTATTCAGGATGCTTCCGCACTGGCGATCTATTCACCGGCAGGAACTGTTGTGCATACCGGAGACTTCAAGGTGGATTATACACCGGTATTCGGAGATGCCATTGATCTGCAGCGTTTTGCGGAGATCGGAAAGAAAGGTGTGCTGGCTCTGATGTCAGACAGCACGAATGCAGAGCGGAAAGGATTTACCCAGTCAGAGCGTACGGTGGGAATTACGTTTGATCATATTTTTGCAGAGCATCAGAACACAAGAATCATCATCGCGACATTTGCATCGAACGTAGACCGTGTGCAGCAGATCATCAACTCTGCATATAAGTACGGAAGAAAAGTTGTGGTAGAAGGACGCAGCATGGTAAATATCATCACGACAGCATCTGAGCTTGGGTATCTGAATGTTCCGGAGAATACACTGATCGAGATCGATCAGTTGAAGAACTATCCACCGGAGAAGACCGTTCTGATCACAACAGGAAGCCAGGGAGAATCCATGGCTGCACTTTCCAGAATGGCAGGGGATGTACACCGTAAAGTGACGATTCAGCCGAATGACACGATCATTTTCAGTTCGAATCCGATTCCTGGAAATGAGAAGGCAGTATCCCGTGTGATCAATGAGCTTTCTGCAAAGGGTGCGAACGTGATATTCCAGGATGCGCATGTTTCCGGACATGCCTGTCAGGAAGAGTTAAAGCTGATCTATTCGCTGGTAAAACCAAAGTATGCCATTCCGGTGCATGGTGAGTACCGCCACTTAAAAGCAAATGCGGAGATCGCGCAGTCTCTGGGAATTCCGAAAGAGAATATCTTTATCATCCAGAGCGGAGATGTGATCGAGCTGAGTGATGCAGAAGCAAAAATAGTGGATAAAGTCCATACAGGAGCGATTCTGGTAGATGGTCTGGGTGTCGGTGATGTCGGAAATATCGTATTGCGAGACAGACAGCATCTGGCAGAGGACGGAATTCTGATCGTTGTTCTGACACTGGAAAAAGGCAGCAACAATCTGCTGGCAGGACCGGATATCGTATCCAGAGGATTTGTCTATGTAAGAGAATCCGAAGGACTGATGGAAGAAGCCAGAAAGGTTGTGACAGACAGTCTGGATAAATGTCTTTCCGGAAGACATGCGGACTGGAATAAGATCAAGATGACGATCCGTGACACAATGAACGATTTTATCTGGAAGAAGACAAAGAGAAGACCAATGGTCATTCCGATTATTATGGATGTGTAAGATATGATAGTAGATGAACGTATCGTGACATTCATCAATTCCTTAGAGACAGAGAACAGTGAAATACTCGAAGCAGTGGAACAGGAAGCTCTGAGCACATATGTGCCGATCATACGAAAAGAAATGCAGAGTTTCCTGAAAGTGCTTCTGATGATACAAAAACCTATGTGCATCCTGGAAGTAGGGACCGCAGTAGGTTTCTCTGCGTTATTGATGAGTGAAGCGGCACCAGAAGGGTGCAGGATCACAACAATTGAAAATTACGAAAAGAGAATTCCGATCGCCAGGGAGAATTTCAGACGGGCAGGGAAAGAAGAGCAGATCACGCTCATAGAGGGAGATGCTATGGATGTGCTGAAAACACTGGAGGGCAGCTTTGATTTTATTTTATGGATGCTGCAAAGGGACAGTATATCCGGTATATGCCCCAGGTGCTGCGTTTGCTTCGTCCGGGCGGAACTCTTGTGACAGATAATGTACTGCAGGATGGGGATATTATCGAATCCCGTTTTGCGGTGGAACGGAGAAACCGAACGATTCATTCCAGAATGCGGGAGTATCTGTACGAATTAAAACACCATGAACTGCTGACAACGTCCATTATTCCGCTTGGGGATGGAGTGGCTGTCAGTGTGAAGAAACAGGAAGGAGAATAAAATGGCAAGACATCCTGAACTTTTGATACCGGCAAGCAGCCTGGAAGTATTAAAGACAGCAGTCATTTTTGGAGCAGATGCGGTTTATATCGGAGGAGAGGCATTTGGACTCCGTGCAAAAGCGAAGAACTTTTCCATGGAGGACATGAAAGAAGGAATCGCATTTGCGCATGAACATGATGTGAAAGTGTATGTAACAGCCAATATCCTGGCACACAATGAGGATCTGCCGGGAGTGCGTAAATATTTTGAGGAACTCAAGGAAATCAAGCCGGATGCTCTTATTATTGCGGATCCGGGAGTGTTTGAGATCGCAAAAGAAGTGTGCCCTGAGATTGAGAGACACATCAGTACTCAGGCAAACAATACAAACTATGGAACCTATAATTTCTGGTATAAACAAGGCGCGAGCCGCGTGGTTTCCGCCAGAGAGCTGTCTCTGGAAGAAATCAAAGAGCTGCGCGCGAATATTCCGGAGGATCTGGAAATCGAGACATTTGTACATGGAGCGATGTGTATTTCTTATTCCGGAAGATGCCTTCTGAGCAACTATTTCACAGGCAGAGATGCAAACAGGGGGGCATGTACCCACCCGTGCCGCTGGAAATATGCGGTTGTGGAGGAGAAGAGACCGGGAGAGTATCTGCCGGTTTATGAGAATGAAAGAGGAACTTATATTTTCAACTCCAAGGATCTGTGCATGATCCAGTATATCCCGGAGATTCTGGACGCGGGTATTGACAGTCTGAAAATCGAAGGACGTATGAAAACCGCGCTCTATGTGGCAACAGTTGCAAGAACCTACAGAAAGGCGATCGATGACTATCAGAAGGATCCGGAATTATATAAAAAGAATATGCCGTGGTATCTGGAGCAGATCTCCAATTGTACGTACCGCCAGTTTACGACAGGATTCTTCTTTGGAAAACCGGATGAGACAACACAGATCTATGACAGCAATACGTATGTGAAAGAGTATACCTATCTCGGAATTATCGGAGAGGTCAGGGACGGTCTGTGCCGGATCGAACAGCGCAACAAGTTTTCTGTGGGTGAGATCATTGAGATCATGAAGCCGAACGGGGAAAATGTGGAAGCGAAAGTAGAGCGTATCCTCAATGAAGAAGGAGAGGAGCAGGAGAGTGCTCCTCACTCAAAACAGGTGTTATATGTGGCGCTGGATCAGAAGGCGGACAAATATGATATCTTACGAAGAGCAGAAAAAGACGCGTAGCTTTTCGACCGCGCTCTTTTCTATCCGGGATACATAAGAACGGGAGATCCCCAGTTGTTTGGCGACTTCCCTCTGCGTGTATTCCTCGCCGCCATAAAGTCCATACCGCATTTTAAAACGAGTTTTTCCCGCTGGGAGAGCTCGTTTTCTACTTTTTCATACAGCTTCTGGATATTTTCTTTCAGGCATACCCGTTCCGGGATGTCGTCTTCATCCGTTTCGATAATATCGTATAATTTGATCTCGTTTCCTTCCCGGTCCGTACCGATGGGTTCATATAAAGAAATCTCTTTTGACGTCTTTTTCCGTGCGCGCAAATGCATCAGGATTTCGTTTTCCACACACTTGGAGGCATAAGCTGCCAGCCGGTTTCCTTTGCTTGGATTAAAGGTGACAATGGCTTTGATCAGACCGATGGTTCCGATTGAGATCAGATCTTCGGGATCTTCGTCCACATACTGATATTTTTTGGATCACATGTGCAACGAGCCGCAGATTCCGTTCAATCAGAATGTGTTTTGCCTGCAGGTCACCCTCAGTATATTTTTGGAATATATTCTTTTTCTTCGGAAGGGGTGAGGGATTTGGAAATGATTTCAAGACAGCACCTCAAAGCACATTTGATAACAGTGTATGTAAAGAAGGCATGATTTGTGCTTTTCCACTTGAAAAGAGGACGGGCAGAAAAAAGTAGTTGACAAACAGCGGGTAGGAGAGATATAGTAAGACTACATTCCCGGAGCGATCCGCTCTGGAGAGTATAAGATCTATTGATTCAAAAGGCCGTATCGGCCAACGTTTTCAAGTTACAAATTTATTAGAAGATCAGTTATGTGGGGACTGAACGTACCGGCTCTTGGAAAAGGAGTGTGTGATGAGTTTTTGCTCAGTATTATCTGCAGCAGTGATCGGGCTGCGGGTAGAATTTATTCATGTGGAAGCTGACGTCAGCAACGGGCTTCCGGTATTTCATATGGTGGGATACCTTTCTTCTGAAGTGAAGGAGGCAGCAGAGCGTGTGCGCACAGCAATCAGAAACAGTGGAGTTTCATTTCCAGCCAAGCGGACGATCGTCAATCTGGCGCCGGCAAATGTAAGAAAGAGAGGAGCGTCGTTTGATCTTCCCATTGCAGTGGCAGTGATGATTGCATTGGGATGTCAGATTTCAGAGGGGGTAAGGCATACTGCTTTTAGAGGAGACTGGGACTGGATGGCAGTGTGCTGGAAGTACCGGGTGTTCTGCCGATCGTTCTGGAGGCAAAAAATGGCGGGAGTGAAACGCTGCATTGTACCAGAAGCAAATGAGGCGGAAGGCGCACTTGTAAAAGGAATCGAGATCATTGGGGGTAAAAGGCATCTTAAGCAGATTACAAAGATTCTTTCAGGAGAGAGAAAAAAAGAAAAGCAAGGAATCAAGCCAAAAATGCAGACGGTAAAAAACTCCGCAGCCAGGATTTTTTGCTGAAATGCAGGGTCAGGCAGCCGTCAAGCGTGCAGCGGAGATTGCAGTGGCAGGCGGACATAATCTTCTTTTGATCGGCCCCCCGGGAAGCGGAAAGACCATGGCAGCAGAACGGATTGCCGGAATTCTGCCGCCTCTGACATTAGAAGAGAGCATGGAGATTACAAAAATATACAGTATTATGGGACTTCTTGATGAGAAAGAACCGCTGATCCAGAGCCGGCCTTTTCGCAGTGTACACCATACGGCCACAAGGGCAGCACTGGCTGGAGGCGGGATGATCCCGACGCCGGGAGAGATCACACTCGCACACGGCGGTGTTTTGTTTTTGGATGAATTGCCGGAGTTTTCGAAAAGTGTGATCGAGGTACTGAGACAGCCGCTTGAAGAGCACCAGATGCGGATTGCGAGAACACACGGAAATTATGTATTTCCAGCGGATTTTATTTTGATCGCGGCGATGAATCCATGTCCCTGCGGATGCTATCCGGATATGCAGAAATGTACCTGTACGCCTGTGCAGATTCAGAATTATTTAGGAAGGATCAGTCAGCCGTTTCTGGATCGAATCGATCTGTGTGTAGAGGCGCCCCGGGTGGAATATGACTCACTGGTGGAGACGAAAGCACAGGAATCTTCGGAAGCAATCCGGCAGAGAGTATGTGAAGTGCGAAATCTGCAGAGAATGCGTTATGGAGGAACAAAGGTAAATGCAAGACTGGACAGCCGGGAGACAGAAGAATTCTGCCGTCTGGGAGAGCCGGAAAACGAAGTGATGAAGCAGGCATTTGCTGCCTTTGGATTTACAGCACGTACTTATCATAAAGTGTTAAAGGTGGCGAGAACGATCGCAGATCTGGACGGAAGTCAGGAAATTCTAAAGCAGCATTTGTGTGAGGCAATCGGCTATCGGACGCCGGATAAGAAGTACTGGAAACGATAGGAGGAAGAACGCATGAAGTATGAATACTGGTTTGCCGGAATCCGAAATATTCCGGATCGGACAAAATAAATTAAAGAAAAAGGCAGGGACAGCAGAAGCCATTTATTATATAGAAGAAACTGCACTCAGAAAGATGCAGCTGCTCAAGGAACAGGAAATTTGGAAGCTGCTGGAGGCGAAAAAGAAAGAGGAGCTGGACAGAAATTATGAAGCAATGAGACAAAAAGGAATCTCGGTGATCCCGTGGGGAGAAAAGGAATATCCAGGTCGTTTAAAAGAAATCTATGATCCGCCGTATGCGTTGTATGTGAAAGGAAAGCTGCCGGATAATACTGCGCGTGCGGCAGCCATTGTGGGAGCGAGAAGCTGTACTCCCTATGGAGAAAAATATGCGCTGGAATATGGGAAAAAACTGGCGGAATGTGGAATTCAGGTGATCAGCGGACTTGCGCGCGGCGTAGATGGGATCGGACAGAGAGGTGCTCTGCTGGGAGGTGGAAAGACCTTTGCTGTTTTGGGGAGCGGGGTAGATGTCTGTTATCCGAAAAACCATATGGGATTATATCTGGATATCCTGGAGCAGGAAGGCGGGATCCTTTCAGAACTCCCGCCCGGCACACCGCCGCTTCCGCAGCATTTTCCGAGGCGAAACCGGATCATCAGCGCGCTGTCAGATATTGTGCTCGTTATGGAGGCAAGAGAGAGGAGTGGATCACTGATCACGGCAGATCTGGCACTGGAGCAGGGAAAGGATGTCTATGCGCTGCCGGGGCCTGTTAACAGCAGCTTAAGTCAAGGGTGTAACCGCCTGATCTTTCAGGGGGCCGGAATTCTTTTAAGCCCGGAAAATCTGCTGGATGAGATGGGCATTGCATATAGCGGGGAATGTGAAAAATCAGACAAAAATGAAAAAATGCTTGAAAGTCCTGAATATATGGTGTATAGTTGTGTCGGTCTGTATCCAAAGAGCGTGGGGCAGCTGACAGAAGAAACAAAGCTGCGCCCGGAGGAAGTTTTAAAGCTTTTAGTGTCTTTGGAAATTACAGGGATATATCAGAGAAATCTCAAAAAATTATTATATAAAAGTGAAATGACGGCGTGAGGGCGCCGGATGGAGGAAATGTTTCAATGGCACATTATCTGGTAATTGTGGAGTCACCGGCGAAAGTGAAGACGATCAAAAAATTTCTTGGAAAGAACTATACAGTAGCGGCATCAAACGGGCATGTCAGAGATTTGCCGAAAAGTCAGCTCGGAATCGATGTGGAGCATGACTTTGAGCCCAAATATATTACCATTCGGGGAAAAGGGGAGATTCTCGCAAACCTGAGAAAGGAAGCGAAGAAAGCCGACAAAGTATATCTGGCGACCGACCCCGACCGTGAAGGAGAGGCAATTTCATGGCATCTTGCAGCAGCGCTGAAATTGGATGAGAAAAAAATGCGCCGTATTACATTCAACGAGATCACAAAGAATGCAGTCAAGGCGTCATTAAAAACACCAAGAGATATTGATATGGATCTGGTGGACGCACAGCAGGCAAGACGTGTTCTGGACAGAATGGTAGGATATCGGATCAGTCCGCTTTTGTGGGCAAAAGTAAAACGGGGATTGAGCGCCGGACGCGTGCAGTCTGTAGCACTTCGTATCATTGCGGACCGGGAGGAAGAGATCAATGCATTTATTCCGGAAGAATACTGGAGTCTGGATGCAATCTTAAAGGTGAAAGGAGAGAAAAGACCGCTCACTGCCAAGTTCTATGGAACTGAGAAAAAGAAGATGACGATCCATTCCAAAGAGGAGCTGGATGAGATTTTACAGGCTTTGGAAAAAGAAACATACGAAGTAAAAGATATCAAAAAGGGAGAGCGTATCCGAAGAGCGCCGCTTCCGTTTACAACCAGCACTTTGCAGCAGGAGGCAGCAAAGGTGCTCAACTTCGGTACACAGAAGACGATGCGTATTGCACAGCAGCTGTATGAAGGAATTGACGTAAAGGGCAGCGGTACGATCGGTGTGATCACGTATCTGCGTACTGATTCTACCCGTATTTCAGAGGAAGCAGATGCAGCGGCGAGAGCGTACATCACAGAGAATTACGGCGCAGAGTATTCAGCAGCAGGAGAAGCAAATAAAAAGACTGAGAAGAAGATACAGGACGCGCATGAGGCAATCCGACCGACGGACATTTCCATGACACCGGCTTCGTTGAAAGAGTCTCTCTCCAGAGATCAGTTCCGTCTGTATCAGCTGATCTGGAAACGGTTTGCCGCAAGCCGGATGCAGCCTGCAAAATATGAGACGACTTCTGTGAAGATCGGAGCGGGAGAATACATGTTTACCGTAGCGACATCTAAAGTGGCATTTGAGGGATTCCGTACGGTATATACAGAGGCGGATGAAGAAAAAGAAGTGAGCAATGTTCTGGTCAACGGATTGAGCATGGATTCGGAACTGACGAAAGAAGAGTTTGATACCAAACAGCATTTCACACAGCCTCCGGCACACTATACAGAGGCAACACTTGTAAAGGCACTGGAGGAGCTTGGAATCGGCCGTCCGAGTACCTATGCACCAACAATCTCCACAATTCTCGGAAGACGTTATATTACCAAAGAAGCCAAGAATCTGTATATCACAGAGATCGGAGAAGTAGTCAACAATATTATGAAGCAGTCGTTTCCTAGTATTGTGGATGTCAACTTTACGGCCAACATGGAAGGGCTTCTGGATATGGTGGAAGAAGGAAAAGTGCAGTGGAAAGTTGTCGTAAGTAACTTCTATCCGGATCTGGATGAAGCAGTGAAAACTGCGGAGAAAGAATTAGAGAGCGTGAAGATCGAGGATGAAGTAACGGATGTAATCTGTGAAGAGTGTGGAAGAAACATGGTGATCAAATACGGTCCTCACGGAAAATTTCCTGGCCTGTCCGGGATTTCCGGATTGCCGCAACACAAAACCGTACCTGGAGAAGATCGGTGTTGCCTGCCCGGTCTGTGGAAAAGAAGTTGTGATCCGCAAGACGAAGAAGGGAAGAAAGTATTACGGATGTGAAAATAATCCGGAATGTGATTTTATGTCATGGCAGAAACCGTCCAAAGAAAAATGTCCGGAATGTGGCGGATACATGGTGGAAAAAGGGAATAAACTGGTCTGCGCAAACGAGCAGTGTGGATATGTCCGAAATTTGAAGGGAAATTAGAAGGATTTCGAATAAAAACAAGAGGAAATTGCAACAATTTCATTGAAAATTCGTGAATTGTATGATAACATGAGGGTGTCTATTGAATAGGAACGAGTTGTATATACAATTGAGTCTGGAGGAGACGGATGAGCGTACAGTTATTAGATAAGACAAGAAAATAAATAAATTATTGCATAATAATAATTCCAGCAAAGTGGTGTTTAATGATATTTGTGCTGTCCTCACAGAGATCCTGAACTCCAATGTCCTGGTAGTCAGTAAAAAAGGAAAGATCCTCGGAGTCAGCAAAAGTGCGCATGTAGATGCAATCAATGAACTGATCGTAGAGTCTGTGGGAGCGCATATCGATGAGATGCTCAATGAGCGTCTGCTCAATGTACTTTCTACCAAAGAGAATGTGAATTTGGAGACACTTGGTTTTTCATCGGAAAAAGTGCAGGGATATCAGGCAATTATCGTCCCCATTGATATTGCGGGAGAACGCCTTGGAACACTCTTTATTTATAAGCAGAATGAGTTGTATTCCATTGATGATATCATCTTAAGTGAGTATGGGACAGCAGTTGTCGGACTGGAGATGCTCCGGTCTGTGAATGAGGAGAGTGCAGAGGAGACGAGAAAGGAACATATCGTACAGTCAGCGATCAGCACACTTTCATTCTCTGAACTGGAGGCGATCATTCATATTTTTGAAGAGTTGGATGGAACAGAGGGAATTCTGGTGGCAAGCAAGATTGCAGACCGTGTAGGAATCACAAGATCCGTGATCGTCAATGCACTTCGAAAATTTGAGAGTGCCGGAGTGATCGAATCCCGTTCCTCCGGAATGAAGGGAACATACATTAAGGTGTTGAATGACTATGTCTTTACCGAATTGGAAAAGATCAAAAAAGAACGTTTGTAAAAATCGTACAGAAGATAAAAGGGTATCAGCATGATGCCCTTTCTCTGACTACAGGTAAGAAGAGCAGGAGGAAAAGAACATGTATGAAGGCAATGCAGTAGATCTTCAGATGGAGAAAGTGATCGCGGCAGATGCGATCCTGGATGATGAGACACATCACTGTCAGGTTTTTCGTTATGATATGGAAGAGGATTACATATACTTACAATTAAAGGAGGACGATCTGACAGCAATCTCGCTGGATGCAAAGTATCAGTGCTATATTTCCACAAGGACAGAGCTTTTGTTCTGCACGGGCGTGGTACAGGAGCGATATCAGTGTGAACACGGGAAAATTTTGGTCTTTCATATTGAGAATGGATTCTATACAATTTCGGATATGAAAGGACCTGTAAAAAGAAAATAAACTAAATATAAAATTTTTGAATCTCTGTTGACAAATAGAAAACAGAGTGCTATTTTATATTCATGAGGTTTAGCACTCGATATGAACGAGTGCTAATAACGTATAAAATAAGGAGGATTTACCATGAAATTAGTACCATTAGGCGATAAAATCGTATTAAAGCAATTAGAAGCAGAAGAGACAACAAAGTCAGGAATCGTTTTGCCTGGTCAGGCAAAAGAAAAACCACAGGAAGCAGAGGTAATTGCAGTCGGACCTGGTGGAATGGTAGACGGGAAAGAAGTGACAATGCAGGTAGCTGTAGGAGATAAAGTAATCTATTCCAAATATGCAGGAACAGATGTAGAGCTGGATGGAGAAGAGTACATTATCGTAAAACAGAATGATATCCTTGCAGTTGTAAAATAGAAGAAAGAGACAATTTTTTGGAAACAGTCAACAGACGAAGTATAACAGGAGTGTGAATGAAAATGGCAAAGGAAATTAAATATGGAGCAGAGGCAAGAGCCGCTCTGGAAAAAGGTGTAAACCAGCTTGCAGATACTGTAAGAGTAACTTTGGGACCAAAAGGAAGAAACGTTGTTCTGGATAAATCGTTCGGAACACCATTGATCACAAATGACGGTGTGACGATCGCAAAAGAAATCGAACTGGAAGATGGATTTGAAAATATGGGAGCACAGCTCATCCGTGAAGTTGCAGCGAAGACAAACGATGTGGCCGGAGACGGAACAACAACAGCGACTGTTCTGGCACAGGCAATGGTAAATGAAGGAATGAAGAACCTTGCAGCAGGAGCAAACCCGATCGTACTGCGTAAAGGTATGAAAAAAGCGACAGATGCAGCAGTGGAAGCAATTGCAAATATGAGCCGTCAGGTAACAGGAAAAGACCAGATCGCAAAAGTTGCAGCAGTATCTTCCGGTGATGAAGCGGTTGGAAATATGGTTGCAGATGCAATGGAGAAAGTTTCCAAAGATGGTGTTATCACGATCGAAGAATCCAAGACAATGCAGACAGAGCTGGATCTGGTAGAAGGTATGCAGTTTGACCGCGGATATATTTCTGCATATATGGCGACAGATATGGAGAAGATGGAAGCAGTTCTGGATGATCCGTACATCCTGATCACAGATAAGAAGATTTCCAATATTCAGGATCTCCTTCCATTGCTGGAGCAGATCGTACAGTCAGGAGCAAGACTTCTGATCATTGCAGAGGATATTGAAGGAGAAGCTCTTACAACTCTGATCGTAAACAAACTGCGCGGAACATTTAATGTTGTTGCAGTAAAAGCTCCTGGATACGGAGATAGAAGAAAAGAAATGCTCAATGATATTGCAATCCTGACAGGCGGACAGGTAATTTCCGATGAACTTGGAATGGACCTGAAAGAAGCAACAATGGACCTGCTCGGACGTGCAAAATCTGTAAAAGTTCAGAAAGAGAACACAGTCATTGTTGACGGATGCGGAGATAAGAAAGCAATCGAAGACAGAGTGGCTCAGATCAAAAAAACAGATCGAGGAGACAACATCTGAATTTGACAGAGAAAAATTACAGGAAAGACTTGCAAAACTGGCAGGCGGTGTTGCAGTGATTCGTGTGGGAGCAGCGACAGAAACTGAGATGAAAGAAGCAAAACTGCGTATGGAAGATGCACTCAATGCGACAAGAGCAGCAGTAGAGGAAGGTATCATCGCAGGCGGTGGATCTGCATATATCCATGCTTCTAAAGAAGTTGCAAAACTTGCAGAGACTCTGGAAGGTGATGAGAAGACAGGTGCGAATATCATCCTGAAAGCTCTGGAGGCTCCATTGTTCCATATTGCAACAAATGCAGGTCTGGAAGGTGCAGTGATCATCAATAAAGTAAGAGAATCAGAACCTGGAGTCGGATTTGATGCTTACAAAGAAGAATATGTAGATATGGTAAGTGAAGGAATTCTGGATCCTGCCAAAGTGACAAGAAGCGCACTGCAGAATGCAAACAGTGTTGCATCTACTCTGCTGACAACAGAATCTGTTGTTTCTACGATTAAAGAAGAGACACCGGCAATGCCGGCAGCACCTGGTGGAATGGGAATGATGTAATGATAAGAGGTTTCCCGGATATCTGTTTTGATACAGATACCCGGGGCTCTTTTTTATTTTCGGGATTTCGGCAGTAATAGACAAAAGAATTATAGAAAAACTGAGAAATTATGTAAAAATTATGAATGAGACATTATCTATAAGTATTGCTTAATAATGGGAGTTAAAATAAATCAGGATAAAAATAAATTGTAAGTGGGAATAGGCTTGACAAGTGGTGGGAATTTTTGTACCATAACAGATAATCTATGGACATACATATTAGAGAAAGAGAGGAAATAAATCATGGGAAAAATAATCGGAGAAGGTATTACATTTGACGATGTCCTGTTAGTACCGGCATATTCACAGGTCATTCCAAATCAGGTGGACTTATCCACATATCTGACAAAGACGATTAAACTGAACATTCCGATGATGAGTGCTGGTATGGATACAGTTACTGAGCACCGCATGGCGATCGCCATGGCACGTCAGGGAGGAATCGGTATCATTCATAAAAACATGACGATCGAGCAGCAGGCAGAAGAGGTAGACAAAGTAAAGAGATCAGAGAATGGGGTTATCACAGATCCGTTTTCTCTTTCTCCGGATCATACACTGGCGGACGCCAATGATCTGATGGCAAAATTCAGAATTTCCGGAGTGCCGATCACAGAAGGGAAAAAGCTGGTTGGAATTATTACAAACCGTGATTTGAAATTTGAGGAAGATTTCTCTAAGAAAATAAAAGAATCCATGACTTCAGAAGGGCTGATCACAGCACCGGAAGGAATCACACTGGAAGATGCAAAGAAGATCCTTGCAAAGGCAAGAAAAGAAAAACTTCCGATCGTGGACAAAGATGGAAATTTAAAAGGTCTGATCACGATCAAAGACATTGAGAAACAGATCAAATATCCACTGTCAGCGAAAGACGGTCAGGGAAGACTTCTCTGCGGAGCGGCGATCGGAATCACAGCAAACTGTCTGGAGCGTGTAGAGGCGCTGGTGAATGCGAAGGTAGACGTGATCGTGATGGACTCTGCACATGGACATTCTGAGAATGTTCTGCGCACAGTGCGTATGGTCAAAGAAAAATATCCAAATCTTCCGGTCATTGCAGGAAATGTTGCTACAGGGGAGGCGACAAGAGCCTTGATCGAAGCCGGTGTGGATGCCGTAAAAGTTGGTATCGGACCTGGATCAATCTGTACGACTCGTGTGGTTGCAGGTATCGGTGTACCACAGGTAACAGCTGTTATGGACTGCTATGCAGTGGCAAAAGAGTACGGAATTCCGGTTATCGCAGACGGTGGTATCAAGTATTCCGGAGATATGACAAAGGCGATTGCAGCAGGAGCGAATGTTTGTATGATGGGAAGTATCTTTGCCGGATGTGACGAGAGCCCGGGAACATTTGAATTATACCAGGGAAGAAAATATAAAGTATACCGTGGTATGGGATCTATCGCAGCTATGGAAAACGGAAGCAAGGATCGTTACTTCCAGGCAGATGCAAAGAAATTAGTTCCCGAAGGTGTGGAAGGACGTGTTGCATACAAAGGAACAGTAGAAGATACCGTATTCCAGCTCATGGGAGGCCTCCGTGCAGGAATGGGATACTGCGGAACTGCAAATATTGAGGCACTGAAAGAGAACGGACAGTTTGTTAAGATTTCAGCTGCATCCTTGAAAGAAAGTCATCCACATGACATTCATATTACAAAGAAGCACCTAACTACAGTGTAGATGAATAAAGTGAAGGAGTGCCGGAGCAGGAAACTGTTCCGGCATTTTTGAAATCAGGAGTTCAGATGAAAATAAGATCCAACAGAAGAAAAAGAAGAAGATATGGACGGGGAAGAAGTGACAGGAAAGTATTCTATGCAAGAGCCGGACTGGCAGCGCTACTGTTATTGACAATAGTGCTGATCTTAAGGTCATGCATCTCAAAAAAGCAAGGAGAGCTGCGGGCGGATGTGGATGCGTCCAGACCGGAGATTGATGTACAGCTTCTGGATATCAATGAGTACTCCAGACCGGGAATCGAGTCAGACGGGATCACAGGAATCGTGATTCATTATACGGCGAATCCGGGCTCTACTGCACAGGAGAACAGAGATTATTTTGAAGGACTTAAGGACAGCCATGAGACATCAGCAAGCAGTAATTTTGTCGTGGGACTGGAAGGAGAGATCATTCAGTGTGTGCCCACATGGGAGGTGGCATATGCATCCAACGAGCGGAATAAGGATACCATTTCGATCGAATGCTGTCATCCGGACGAAACAGGAAAGTTTACAGAAGAAACCTATCAGTCGATGGTGCAGCTGACCGCATGGCTTTGCAGAAAGTACAGTCTGACTGCGGATACAGTGATCCGTCACTATGATGTGACCGGAAAAAAATTGTCCCAAATACTTTGTGGAAAATGAAGAGGCATGGGCGAATTTCAAAGAGGATGTGGCGAATGCACTGGCGAAAGGCGGTACGGATTAAAGGAAACGAAAAAGTATATCTCTTGCGGTCTGAAACAATGCTTGTTATAATAAACGGACAGAAGAGTTGAAGGGAAAGAGCAGAGGGCGAAAATATGAATGAATTGATGATAAAAAAGTTTCGGGAATCATGCGATTATAATATCGTGCTGATCGGATTTATGGGAGCTGGAAAATCGACGGTGGCAAGAACTCTGGGAGAATGGTTTGACATGGATATTGTGGAAATGGATGAACTCATCTCGGATCGTCAGAGGATGAGTATTCCGGAGATTTTTGAAAAGCACGGAGAAGAGTATTTCCGGAATCTTGAGACGAATCTTCTGATTGAGCTGCAAAAAACAAGCCGGACGATTATTTCCTGCGGCGGCGGTGCTGCAATGCGCAGTCAGAATGTAAGTGAAATGAAAAAAACTGGATATGTGGTTCTGCTGACAGCTGCTCCAAAGACGATTCTGGAACGTGTCAAAGAGAATGATGACAGACCTCTGCTGAAGAATCATAAGAATGTGGAATATATCGCAGAACTGATGGAAAAGCGCCGGGAGAAATATGAGACGGCAGCAGATTTGATCGTGCAGCAGACGAGAAGAATGTGCAGGAAATCTGCAAAGAGATGAATTACAAAATTGATGGAGATGGATAGTAGAGATGTTTGATAAATTTTTTCCGGATGAATACCTGGCATCCACTTATGTGATTCCTTTTGAAGAGCTGTATGAGAAGGGATACCGGGGAGTCATCTTTGATATCGACAATACACTGGTACCACACGGAGCACCGGCAGATGAAAGGGCCAAAAAGCTGTTTACGCGTTTAAACAAAATCGGATTTTCCTCCTGCCTTCTGTCAAATAATCAGAAACCGCGTGTGGAGATGTTTAATCAGGAGATACAGACTGCTTATATCTATAATGCTCACAAGCCTTCAATCAAGAATTATGAGAAGGCAATGAAGATTATGGGGACAACAAAGGAGCGCACCCTGTTTGTTGGCGATCAGCTGTTTACCGATGTATGGGGAGCAAAGAGAACCGGGATTCACAGTATTTTAGTGAAGCCGATCCATCCAAAAGAGGAGATTCAGATCGTTTTGAAGCGTTATTTGGAGAAAATTGTTCTTCATTTTTATAAAAAGAAGCGGAAACTGGATAAAAAAGGTTGAAAAAAGACAGAATCTATTATAGAATTATAAACAGTCGAGAAAAGGCAGCGCATAAAGTGCGCATTTGAAGGAGGATTACAGATGATTTCAGCAGGAGATTTTAAAAATGGTGTTACCGTTGAGATTGACGGAAATATCTATCAGATCTTAGAATTCCAGCACGTAAAACCTGGAAAAGGTGCAGCATTTGTTAGAACAAAATTAAAAAATATCATCAGTGGCGGTGTTGTTGAGAAAACTTTCAGACCAACTGAAAAAATTTCCCGAAAGCACATATTGACAGAAAAGACATGCAGTATCTTTACAGAGACGGAGATCTGTTTAACTTTATGGACGTAGAGACATATGATCAGATCGCTCTGAACGAAGATGTTGTAGGAGATTCTCTGAAATTTGTAAAAGAGAACGAAGTAGTAAAGATCTGTTCACACAATGGAAACGTATTCTCAGTAGAGCCACCTCTGTTCGTAGAGCTTGCGATTACAGAGACAGAGCCTGGATTCAAGGGAGATACAGCACAGGGAGCTACAAAACCTGCAACTGTAGAGACAGGAGCAATTGTTATGGTACCATTGTTCGTAGAACAGGGAGATGTACTGAAGATTGATACACGTTCAGGAGAATATCTCTCACGTGTTTAATACGAAGGAGACGCCTCAGGGCGTCTTTTTCTTTTGGTAAGGTGGGGATTGGTGTGAACAGTAACATTTATAGAATCTTTATAGATAGTTCATATAAAGTTCGTTGTATTTCGCATCAGAGTCGGATATAATCAAGAAACATAATATTGTTCACATCAGATTTCAAAGGCACATTCGTGCCGCATTTCTCAAAAAGATGAGCACACAATCAGGAAGGAGACAGTATGGAATATAGAGAATTTGTGTGCGCAGCAATTGAAACAATGAATCAAAAGGAGGGGAAAAACGGGATACAGGCAAGAGAACACAGAGCAGTAAAAAACAATGGGAAGATTCGTGTTGGACTGTTGCTTCAGGAAACGGGATCCAATCTGTTTCCGACAATCTATCTGGAGGAATATTATGAGAAGTTTCAAAAAGGGGAAACTCTGGAACAGATTGTGTCGGAGATCAGCCAGCTTTATCAAAAGATCAAGGCAAAAAATATCATAGATGTGGATTCTTTTTTTAATCTGGAATCATGGAAGAATAAGCTGGGGATCAAAGTGATAAAAACGGAGAAAAACAGGGAATTACTGGAAGAAATCCCGCATTTGGATGTGCTGGATCTTTCGCTGACCTTTTATGTCATTTTAGACCGGCAATGTGAGGGAAGCGCAACAATGCAGATCACAAATGAGTATATGAGGCAATGGAATCTTGAAACAGAGGAATTATATGAAATGGCCATGCGAAGTGCTGTCAGACTGCTTCCGGCGGAATTCTGCTCACTTCCCGATATGATCCGCAGGATAACCGGAATTGAAGTGGAGGCAATCCGCGGCATGCAGAGAGAATGTCAGATGTATGTACTGACGAATTCCAGCAAGATCCAGGGGGCAGCCTGTATGTTTTATCCGCATGTTCTTGAGATGATCGGTGAAATTTTGAAAGAGGATTTTTATATTCTCCCGAGCAGTATCCATGAAGTGATCATTTTGCCGAAATCAAGAGAAATTGCAAAAGAGGAACTGGATGCTATGATACAGGATATCAATCATACACAGGTAGACACAGAAGAAGTGCTCAGTGATCATGCATATCTTTATGAAAGAGGATTGGGGAAAATACAAATGGCCTTTTAAAAAGAAAAGATGGAATGAGAAATTTGAAAGAAATGCTCTTTACAAGATTGTAAAATTGTGCTAGGATATATAAAGTGTTCGGTTGAAATTCAAAGGACACAAAAGATTATGCGTCTGTAGCTCAGTGGATAGAGCAATGCCCTCCGGAGGCATGTGCGGCGGTTCGACTCCGCCCAGACGTGTAATTTTTTATATCGAAAAGAGATCAGTAAAAGGGATTGAGCGGCATCCGGGCGGATGTGCTTCAATCCCTTCTTTTAAATCAAATTCACTTTTCTTTGCAAAATCCGATAAGTAATAAAGTATCCTGCAATGGCAAGTACTGTCGTAGTACAGGTTCCGATCAGGAGCATCTGAAAGAAATACTCTGAAAAGCTGGTCTGTGCAGGAGAAAAAACATAATCAGGAAAGACACTGGTGATGATGGATACTCCTATGCTGATAATCTGAGTAATGAGATTCAGAATAAAATATACAGCAATGGATACAATGATCCGATGTGCGGGAACCAGCTGTCCGATTGCAATACTTGTATAAATAAATAGCACGCAGGAAAGAATTCCGACAAATGAAAAAAACTGCAACAAGACCGCAAAAGGAAGAGAAGGACATACCAAGTGCAGCCTGAAAGTCAGGTTTGATCCTTTCCAGAGCAGACTGTATATTGTCTCCCGAAATCAAAAACCACGCAGCGGCAAAGCAGATTGTAAGATCCAGCACATACCAGATGGAGGCAGACAGAATCTTCGCCCAGAACTGGGTCAGCGGTGATGCCGGAAGCGTCCAGGTGATGTATCCTTCATCTGTAAACAGGTTCTTATAAAACCGGACGGCGTACATGATACAGCATCCAAAGGAAATCGCAGAAAACAGCATTGTGAGCACGACGATCAAAAGGGCGATAACAGGAGCAAATTCTTCAGGATCTGCTGAAAAGTCAAGATGATCGATTACAAGGAAGCGTGCCATCAGACAGCCGATGATCAGAATGATATGCAGGACTGCAAACATACGTACTCCATATTTTAAATCATGTTTGATCAAGTTTTTTTAACATCGAAATACCTCCCGGAATAAAGCATCTACCGATTTTTTGTGTCCGCTGCGGATCTCATCGACAGAAGCGTTGAGCGTAATCTGCCCGTTTTGCAGAAATAAAACCCGATCCAGAACATTTTCTACATCTGCGATCAAATGGGTAGAGATCAAAACAGACGCATCTTCGTTGTAGTTTGTCAGGATGGTCCGGAGAATATAATCTCTGGCTGCAGGATCTACACCGCCGATCGGTTCATCTAATACGTAAAGCTGTGCATCTCGGCTCATGACAAGGATGAGCTGGACTTTTTCTTTTGTCCCCTTTGAGAGTGTTTTCAGACGAAGCGAAGGATCGATATCCAGATCCTTTAACATCGTATGAGCACGGGAGACATCAAAATCGGAGTAAAAGTCACTGTAATAGGAAATCAGCTCTGAAATCCTGCGGCGTTCATCCAGACATCCGCGCTCCGGAAGATAGGAAACGATTTTCTTCGTCTCTACACCGGGAACTGATCCGTTTACTGTGATCTGTCCGTCAGTTGGTAAAAGAAGCCCGTTGATCAGTTTGATCAGAGTCGTCTTTCCGCTTCCGTTTGGTCCAAGCAGGCCGATGATCTCTCCACGTTCCAGAGTCAGATCAACATTGGAAAGTGCAAAAAAGTGATTGAATTTTCGGGTCAGCCCCTTGCATTCGAGAATGGGGTTCATAGGTCTACCTCCTTGAGTGCTTTCTGTATCAATGCAGCAGTTTCTTCTTTCTGAAAGCCGAGCTGTTTCATCTTTTCAAGAAACTGCAGGATATGTTCGGATGCGAGACTGGTCTTCATTTCATCCAGCAGCCGGGTATCTTCTGTAATAAAACGTCCGCTTGTTCGCTGAGAATATACCAGTCCGCTCCGTTCCAGTTCGGAGAGTGCTTTTTGCATTGTGTTCGGATTCACGGCAGCTTCTACGGCGAGATCCCGGACAGAGGGAAGTCTGTCACCGGGTTTGTAGATACCGGATACGATATCCTGCTGAATACGCTCCATCAACTGTAGATAGATGGGACGGTCATTGTCCAATTCCCATGGCATTTGATCACCTCGTTTTCTATGAAAAATCTAACTGTACTATATATATAATACAATCGTATAATGAAGTTGCGGATTTGTCAAGTTACTTTTCATTTGCCGCAAGAATTTCGGCAGGCAGTTCCGGGTGAAAAATCCCTTCCTTTTAACATACGAATCTCATATTTGTAAGGCGCATAGGATTTCTTCTCTTTGACAGCCGATGGAATGTACGGTGTTTCCAGAATTTTCGGGATATCCATAAAATCTTTGTGGTGTACGATATGGTGTATCGCGTCAAATCCGATATGTCCGAAACCGATATTGGCATGCCGGTCTTTTGCGGCTCCCGGAATATTTTTACTGTCATTAATGTGAAAGACGGCAATCTGATCTTTTCCGATCAGGCGGTCGAACTCATCGATCACATCATCGAAATGGTGGATGATATCATATCCGCTGTCACTGGTATGGCAGGTGTCAAAGCAGACTCTCAGCTTGTCATTGTATACAACGCCGTCATAAATCTGTGCAAGCTCTTCAAATGTGCGGCCGATTTCGGAACCTTTTCCGGCCATGGTTTCCAGTGCGATATGACAGGGAGTATCTGCTGTCAGGACAGAGTTGAGTCCTTTGATGATCTGGCGGATTCCGGCGTCAGTTCCGGCTCCTACATGAGAACCCGGATGAAGTACCAGAGTATGGCTTTTGCAGGCGGCAGTGCGCTCAATCTCCTTTGCCAGGAATTCGACTGCAAGTTCAAATGTTTCAGGTTTTACAGAATTTCCCAGATTGATGATATAGGGAGCATGTACGATGATTTCGTCAATGCCATGTTCTTTCATATATTCCCAGGCAGGTGAAATATTCAGTTCGCTGATTTCTTTGCGCCTTGTGTTCTGCGGAGCTCCTGTATAGAACATAAATGTGTTTGCGCCGTAGGAAACGGCTTCTTTTGCGGAACCAAGCAGCATCTCTTTACCGCTCATGCCCACATGTGATCCTAATTTCATAACATATATCCTCTTCTTTCCTTATTATATAAATCCTTTCGGATGCGTGTACAAACAGCTTGCCGTAAAGCATTATACATGATAAAATAGCAAAATGAAAGAAAAATAGAACGGAGAGTGGAACAGAAGTGAAAACATTGTTGGAACTGATTACAATAGAAATGAAAGAAGCCTTTGAGGCAGCCGGTTATGATGCGGCATTTGCGAAAGTAACCTTGTCAAACCGTCCGGATCTGTGTGAATACCAGTGCAACGGAGCAATGGCAGCAGCAAAAACTTACAAAAAGGCGCCGATCATGATCGCAAATGACGTGGTGGCAGGACTGCAGGAAAAAGACTGTTTTGAAATAGCAGAAGCGGTGAATCCGGGATTTATCAATCTGAAAGTAAAACCATCCTTTGCAGCGGCATTTCTCAATGAGATGGCAGCGAGTGAAAAGCTGGGAGTGGAAGAGATGGAGACACCAAAGACGATCATGGTGGATTACGGCGGACCGAATGTGGCAAAACCGCTGCATGTAGGACATTTGCGTTCTGCGATCATCGGAGAGAGTGTAAAGAGAATCCTGCGTTATAAAGGAAACAAAGTGATCGGTGATATTCATCTGGGAGACTGGGGATATCAGATGGGGCTGATCATTACAGAATTGCAGAAGAGAAAACCTGAGCTTCCATATTTTGATGAAAACTTCACCGGAGAATATCCGAAAGAGGCGCCGTTTACGATCGGAGAGCTTGAGGAAATCTACCCGACGGCCAGCGCTTATGCAAAAGAACATGAAGAGTATCGTGAAAAAGCACTGCAGGCGACGTTCCTTCTGCAGAACGGACATCCGGGATTCCGTGCGATCTGGAATCACATTATGGCAGTTTCTGTAGCAGATTTGAAGAAAAACTATGCAAATCTGAACGTGTCTTTCGATCTCTGGAAGGGAGAGGCAGATGCCCAGAAATATATTCCGGATATGGTGGAGATGCTCAAAGAAAAAGGATATGCGCACTATGATGAAGGTGCTCTTGTAGTGGATGTACAGGAAGAGACAGACAAAAAAGAAGTGCCTCCGTGTATGATCTTAAAGTCAGACGGGGCTGCACTGTATGACACGACAGATCTGGCGACACTGGTAGAGAGAGAAGAACTATACCAGCCGGACGAAGTGATTTATGTGGTAGATAAGCGTCAGGAGCTTCACTTTGTACAGGTATTCCGCTGTGCAAAGAAGACCGGAATCGTAAAACCGGAGACAGAACTGGAATTTTTAGGATTCGGTACAATGAACGGAAAAGACGGCAAGCCGTTTAAGACAAGAGAAGGCGGCGTGATGCGTCTGGAAAATCTGATTCGTGAGATCAACGAAGAGATGTACAAGAAGATTATGGACAACCGCACGGTTTCCGAGGAAGAGGCAAAGAAGACTGCACAGATGGTAGGACTTGCTGCGATCAAATATGGTGATCTTTCCAATCAGGCATCCAAGGATTATGTCTTTGATGTAGACCGCTTTACTTCCTTTGAAGGAAATACGGGACCGTACATTCTGTACACAATTGTCCGGATCAAGTCGATCCTGAATAAATACCAGGAAGAAAACAGTCTGGAGGATCTGGTGATCAGAGAGGCATCCAGTGAATTTGAAAAGCACTGATGCTGGAATGTGCAAAATTCAATGATGTGATCGAGACAGTTTATGAAGAGACAGCGCCGCACAAGCTGTGTGCATATATTTATGATCTGGCCAACGCATTTAATAAATTCTATCATGAGACAAAGATCCTTTCAGAGGAAGACGCAGAGAAGAAGAAAGGTTATATCGCGCTTTTGAAACTGACAAAAGAGGTTCTGGAGAGTTGTATCGATCTGCTTGGATTTGAAGCGCCGGAGAGGATGTAGGATATGACGGAAAAATTGTTTTATCTGGACAGTCATCTGCAGAGATTTTCTGCGCAGGTAGAGCAGTGTGTCCCGGATGGAGAAAACTGGCAGATCGTGCTGGATCGGACTGCCTTTTTTCCGGAAGGGGGAGGACAGTATGCGGATACAGGGATACTTGGCAGTGCGCGAGTGCTGGATGTGCAGGAAAAGGATGGTGTGATTTTTCACAGGACAGATGCGCCTCTTTCGGTTGGAGACTGTGTAGAGGGAAGGATTGACTGGGATCTTCGTTTTATGAAGATGCAGCAGCATACCGGAGAGCATATCGTTTCCGGGTTGGTTCATAAAAGGTTTGGGTATCAGAATGTGGGATTCCATCTGGGAAGTGAAGACTGCACGATGGATTTCAACGGAGAGATTACCAAAGCGGAGATTCGCGAGATTGAATGGGAAGCCAATCGGGCAGTGGTGCGAAATCTGGAAGTGGAAGTGACCTATCCGGATCAGAAAGCACTCCAGACGCTTGTATACCGCAGTAAGATTGAGATTGAAGGTCAGGTACGGATCGTGACGATCCCGGAATATGATGTGTGTGCGTGCTGTGCGCCGCATGTGAAACAAACAGGGGAGATCGGGCAGATCCGTCTGACGGGAGTGCAGCGTTATAAAGGCGGCGTCCGTGTGACCATGCTCTGTGGATTCCGTGCGTTGGAGGATTACCGCAGGAAAGCAGAGAGTACAGGGTGTATTTCTTCTGCTCTGTGTGTGAAAGAAGAAGACGTGGCGCAGGGGGTAGAAAAATTAAAAAATGACTGTACAGAATGGAAGCAAAGATATGCGCAGTTAAAGCGAGACATGCTTGCCATTCGTGCAGAAAGGCTGGCCGGGCAATCGGAGGATGTGATTGTGTTTGCGGATGATCTGGAGGGAGAAGAGCTGAGGATTCTGATGAATCTTGTTCTGGATCATGGCAAACGGATCTGTGCAGCATTTGGCGGAGATGAGGAGCATGGTTTCCGTTATGTGATCGGAAGCAGGATATTGGATATGAGACCGCTTGCAAAAGAACTGAATGAGACATTTCATGGCAGAGGCGGCGGAAAACCGGAGATGGTTCAGGGCAGTGTGCAGGGAAATGAGAGTGAGATGAGGGCATGGATACAGGAGAAAGCGAGGGAAATGAATGGATAGAAATTCAGAACCGGTGAAATTCTGGCATGTATGTGGTCCGCTCTTATTGTATTGGGTGATTCAGTTTGTTGCCCAGTTAGTGGCAGAGCTTGCAGTAATGATTCCGCATATCGGTCAGGTTATGGATTATGACGCACTGGAAAAGAGCACTACGACAGAAGAGATGACCGAGGCGATTATGAGCAGTGTGCAGGGAATGTACGAGATTGTGGGTAAATATATTATGCCGATTCTTGCGTTCAGTGCGCTTTGTACGTTGCTTTTTGACGGTACCGCTGTTTTTGAAAGACCGGAAGAAGGAACGAATACTTCATAAACAGTCAGTGAAAGTTCCGGGAGTCAAGAAGTATCTGGTCGTTTTCGGACTGGGAAGTGCATTTTGTATCGGATTAAATTGTCTGATGATGTTGTCTGCCCTGGCGTTGTCCTCCTTAGCGTACAGCGATGTGGATATGCAGACGAATGTGGTCGTGCAGTTGATTTGTATGGGGATCATCGTGCCGGTTGCGGAAGAGTTGATGTTCAGGGGGCTTGTTTTTAAAAGATTCCGTGAAAAGAGCACATTCTTTAGTGCGGCGCTGCTTTCGTCTTTGATTTTCGGATTGATGAACGGGAATCTGCTGCAAATCCTCTATGTCGGAGCGATGGGAATGGTGCTTGCCTATTCCTATGAGATTTGTGGGACGATCAAGGTGCCGATCCTGCTTCATATTACAGTAAATGTGATGGGAATTCTTCTGACAGACAGTGCACTGGGAGCCTGGATCCAAGGTGATATCATGCGTCTTGGAGGGGCGGTTATAGTCAGCGCCTTTGTCGGTTCTTCCATGTATGTGCTTTTGAGGGGGATGAAGAAGCAGGAAGTACCGCCTGTTGAATAAAGCTTTTAGGAAAAAGATTACGGTTTACGCCGGTGGGGGTGAATCGTAATTTTTTGTTTATTAATATTTAAGAATTTATACATTGACTTTCAGGAGTCAGAGACGTATAATTCATACATAACTTAATCGACGGAAGTTCTTCCGGCAGAGGTTATAAGTTCCATGGATCGTAATGAGATCCAGTCAAGAAATCAAGTGTTAATTTCTAACAGATTTCAGTTATTTTAAGTGTTTTATAATGAATCATATATGGCAATAGTCTGTAGAAGATACAGGCTCAGTTCTGATATTCCTGTCTGAGAAAATCATTTCTATTTTTATCTTACGATCTTACAGATTTCCGGAATGCAGAAAATAATTATCGATTTAAACTTTCAAAGTTTAAATAATACAACAATATAAAATCGGCAATATATGTGCAGAAAAAGAAAGGAGGAAGTCTGATGAGAAGAGAAAAGGTTGAAAAAGAATAGTAGAGGATATCCATTCCATTAAGGACATCACAAAAAGACCATCAGATGGTGGTCATTTAAAATTGAATATGTAGCAAAGTTAAGGTCTATTCAGCAGCTGACTTGATTT
>ENA-OPYU01000058-OPYU01000058.1-human-gut-metagenome-genome-assembly--contig:-NODE-58-length-37574-cov-5.358213_pt1 | contig 37574 bp, 40 predicted proteins | sample MGYA00242637_ERZ504482 | MGnify/ENA primary metagenome ERZ504482 (study PRJEB26092, sample SAMD00036237) | human gut metagenome | host: Homo sapiens | study: EMG produced TPA metagenomics assembly of... | reverse complement strand
TCTGTTCCTTCTATACCCATTAATGCTACAAAAGGAATAACTGTCTCTGCATGAGCAAAACGAAAGTTCGCCCTGGTATCCGACTTGCCCTTTATCACTTCATCAGCTGAATGAATAAATTCTGATAGCAGAGGCCATGCAATTGCAACAGGCAACATTCGCCCAACCGGCGAAGAACTTTTACTCATATATTGTCGCAAATTCTGAGTCTGCCAGTAATTATCCCATTCACCTATTGTGAAAAGACCATCCAAATTTATCGGAGTACCTGTATCTGGTAGTATGGCAGCAATGGAGAATAAAGCCATGACAAATTCCTCTGCCTCCTTATCTGTTTCCTGCCCTGATTCCAGAAAGAAGTTTTCCATAACAGAAGCAGGAGAAATCTTTCGTCGCACAAAAGTCTCGTATATAGGACGCCAATCACCATTTTCTTTATAATCAACATAAGATTGGTTTAAATCGAAGAAACGAAGAATATCATTATATTGCTTCCCTTCATTGCGTTGTATGTGTAAAGAAGAATTAAACTCTACCATACAAGCAAGAAATGCATCCATACTATGTATACAACGGGGAACATATGTCGCAATTGCCTGCACTTTGACAGAATCACTGAATAACTGTGGATAGCGTTCTATCATACGTCTGGCAATACCCCGTTGTTCCTCCTCTCCCACCACTGATAACTTCCCCCATTGTCCGTCAAAAGTTTCCGATAGATTCTGTATTGTAGAAAGCAAGGTTACTCCTCCTGATGTTAGCCTATTTTCTCGTCGAGCCAATTCCAGAATCTCCTTCACTCTATTCAAAGCCTTTCCTGAAGTTGGAAAACGCGCTCCATGTCTCCCCAGATGATTAATATAAAACGGAACCATACTATCCTGAAAAAAGCCAGACGAGTCTTTCACAACAGGATACGGCATGGCTGTCCCTGCGTATTGTTGTATCCTATCCTGTCCCCATAAGATGGAAACGGGGCAAAACATAAAAATTCCAATTAACAATAATCCTTTCATATCATAAATCTTATATGTGTAGATTATAACGATGAAAGAAGGATTATGTTTACTTATAAACGACTCTGAGAGAATTCAATACCATAGTATCAAGGCATCTTCGGTTGTTATACATCTTCAGCCAACAGCCATCAGAAAGAACGACATATGGAGTTATATCATTTATTATCAAAATATTAGGCCACAACTTTTATCAATTACAAGTTTGAAATATTGACTGCATGACATAGTTACTTGGCAATAAAACACTACATGGGATAAACATATAAATAGTACTAATATAGCCAGCCAGCCTATTATTAAAATGAAAATTGTTGTTAAATCCTTTTTTTACACCCAAACCATTTTCTTACACAACATGATTTTTTTTCAAAACGGGACCGATGGTTTTCCGTCTGATATGATTCCTCAAGCCATCTGTTCCAACAGTATTATTTTAACTAAAACTTAATATTATGTATTTTATTTGGTACATTATCATTGGAATCGTTGCCGGACTCATAGCCGGCAAGATTATGAGAGGAGGCGGTTTCGGACTTCTCATTAACCTACTCGTAGGTATTGTAGGTGGCGTATTGGGTGGCTGGGTATTCGGCTTATTGGGAATTACTACCACAGGCCTTCTGGGTAGCCTTTTCACCTCTGTTATCGGTGCAGTTCTATTATTGTGGATCATATCCTTCTTTCGTCATCCCAGAAGAACTGATATTTAATTTTTTATTAACCTAAACCCTTTTTGATTATGGAAACTAGTAAATCTAACTTTTTGATTGGGCTGGCAATAGGTTCGGCCATCGGAGCACTTGCTCAACGTTTTTCACGTACGGCAAAAGCCAAGATGCTGAAAAAAGAAAATTCATAATGCCATGGCAAAGATTGCCGATCGTGCTGAAAACCTTGCAGAAACCGTGAGAGACAAAGCACTGGATGCAAGTACCAAAACCGCCGACAAGGTTGCAGATGCGACCTTTGACGTTGCCGAAAAGGCTGACACTCTGAAAAGTAAAGTCCATGCAGCTGCTTTAGAAGCCAAAAAATAGGCTACTATAACAAACAACTAAAATTACGGGATGTATTTTCAATGCTTCCCGATCCATTTCACTTGAATTAATGATTAATGAATATGAAATGGAACAATAAATGCCAATATACTCCCGCATCCCTGCGGGAAAAGAGTTATGAAGAATTGTACACGCTATGCCTGTCCGCCTATACAGAGGGCCGTACGGATGAGAGGAATAAAAGCTTGGAAGCGTATAGACTCAGGTGCAGCTGTCTGTTCGGAAACAAATGTATGGACTCTTCCCTTTCCGTGGGAGTGCGGAAAAGGATATGCGACGGAAATTGTCATTATATAAAGAAATATATGTCTGAACTGGACAAACTGGAGGAATAAAATTCATTTTCTCCGATCCTTTCTCATTTATATCTCTACCGACAACTTTACCCTCTTGACTTGATTGGATAAACCTCTTCCGGTCTGTATATACGGCCCGGCAAGGATATTCCTATCTTTAATATACAGATGTACATCTAAAATTAACCTGAATTATTAACTTAAAAATGAATCTGTTATGTTTTACCATGTAAAAGATCTTCAGTTCAATGCCCGTGTATCACAGCCGGATCCTCGTTTTGCTCGTGTGATGCTTGAGGCATTCGGAGGGGCCAACGGTGAGTTGAAATCCGCTCTACAGTATTTTGTACAGGCATTCAGTTGCCATAACCCCTACCCTGACAAATATGACATGCTCATGGATATTGCCACTGAGGAGTTCGGCCATCTTGAAATCGTAGGTGCAACCATCCAGATGCTCCTCGGACCAGTAAACGGAGAAATGAAGGATGTATTGGAAGATACTCCTCTGCGTACCATGATGGGAGGAAAAGCAGGCAAAGAGGATCTTATCCACCAAGCCTTCACCAATCCTGCGTTTCTGGTAACAGCTCCCGGTAGTCCCGTGCTGACCGATAGCAACGGGAACCCATGGTGTGCCACCTATGTATCGGCCAATGCTGACCTGACAGTGGACCTCCGTTCCAACATGGCGGGTGAAGCACGTGCCAAGATAGGTTACGAAAACCTTATCCCACTTACGGATGACCCACTTGTAAAAGAAACGCTCACATTCCTTATGACTCGCGAAGTGACCCATTTTCAACAGTTTGAGGCCGCTCTGGAAACTATTCAGCCTAACTTTCCTCCGGGAGTATTCCAAACATCCCCCCGATACAGTAACCTTTATTTTAATGATTCCAAAGGAAAGGAAGCCCGCGGACCATGGAACGAAGGCAAAAGTACGAGGCTCAAAGAAGAATGGCAATATATTGAGAATCCACTGGAGGAAGTCAGAAGTACTGACGGACTACTTCAACGTAAACCTGAAGGCACCAAACGTACGGAAAAGGAAGTACGCCAGACAGATGAAAAACTAGCCAAGGAACGGAGCAGCGAGATACTCTCCCATATCCCTAAAGGAGAAATGCGTTGGTGTGAATATGGAAATGCTAAGAACGGAAACAAATAAGACTTCCAGTTCTACTATTGTTTAACTTAAAAACTAAATTTTATGACAACAAAGAACGCAAAAAAAACAGTGGAAAGCAAAGGGATGGCAAAAAGTGTACCCAAGCAAAGCTAAAGAAAGTAAGCCTGCTGCTTCAAACAAAAAATCGGAAAAGAAATAACTTGATCTTCCGACAGTATGAAGTCTAAATCTTCATCCCGGTGGAGAACTGGTTTCTCCACCGGAAATCCTAAAACATATTGTATAACAAGCAAAAATAGAGAACTATATGAAAAAGATAATGTTTATCACACTGACAATTTTATTTGCACTGTCCGCATCATCCTGTCGGGACAAAAAAGAACAGAACCGGACAGAACAGCAGATTGAAAATGCAAAAGAAAACGTAAATGACGCATTAGACAAGGCCTCTAACAAAATAGAGGATGGTGCCGACAAAGTTAAAGATGCCTGGAAAGAAACCAAGAAAGACGTGCAACAAGGTACGGAAAAGGTAAAAAAAGAAATAAAAAAGGATTATAACAAAGCTAAAGATGAAGTAAAAAAGCAGCTTGATTAAGACTGTCATATAAACCTTTATATCTCGATTTACTATCTCTCATTTAATTTATACAGGTATGAATATTCTTGCTATTTGGGTCGTTGGAATAGTTCTGACTATAAGATGCGCCTGGGAAATAGGTTGCCTGAGAATACCGAAAGGAAAAAAAACTTATGGCAATCCTGCTGGTAGTCCTTACAAGCTGGATAGGAGCATTCCTCTATACTTTCTTCTTTAAAGAGAAGGTAGGAGCATGGCTAGACAGGTAATGACGAAAACCAAATTGGTAAGATATTCGGGTGTTTAAAGTTCTAATAAGAAAAGGACAGTGCGTGATGCATAGTCCTTTTGAAAATATGGCAAAAAAAGGAATACTTGGATATGTTTATTTGATACAGTTTTAAGTTGTTATTTGACTGTAAACAGATCAAAAAAAAGTACACATGAAGTGTACACTGCCGCCTTTTGGCGTTCCCTTCTGTTCATTTTCCATACATCAAAGAATTAAATATTTACACCTTGTCCTTTCTTTTGAACGGTATCCCCCATTTCATTTCCGTTTCCAGAAACCGGGCATTATCCGGTCGTGTAACCAGCAGCGAGATAATCCGCTGCTACTCCTTTGAGAGAGGCACACTCATCAGTTGCAGATTTCTCAGCCGGTTGAAGCACGATGCTCCTTTCCTCACAGAATGCCGTATCCCGTAACCTCACTATCCCTGAAGGATGAATCTTTTCCCTCTCCAGCACCAGACACAGCCGTTCCAGATAATCCGCATTGTCCGTTACAAATATAGGCGGAATCATCACCTTGTCCCGGAAGTCGAAACGGAACATTCAGTGATCGGGTACAAATACCCGGCCTGGTGTATGAAACCGTACGTTATTGCTGATGTAACGGGAAAAGCCTTCTTCTCCCTGTCCCCGCATACTCAGATACATGGGACGGTAAAAGGCATCCAGCGTCATATACAAGCTGCCGCTTTCAGCCATTTGCATTTTCTTCTCTTCCATAAACTCTAAATAATTAATTGTTTCTTTTCTTTCTTGTGTGGAATAATCGAAACGATATGTTTTGCCCGTTGCTGTCTGTTTCCTTGTTTCTGGATTGGATCTTCCCGGCTGTGGACAACATCAGCAGGCACATCCATCTCCGGCAGTTTGGAACATAATTGTTCTAATGCTTAAAACGTCTGAAATCCCTATAATTCTTTCTCAGTACATCATATAGCCCGCTTTCGGGATAAAGCAGTTTCCCCCGATATTGGTATATGGCACTGCCTTTTCATCTCTCAGCGTTTGCAGTGTGCGTCATGAGATGTGCAGCATGGCACATACATCGTCCCCGGTCAGGTAATGTTCGTCTACGATTGTCGGACGTATCCGTGCCGTTGCTTCCTCCACCGCTTTTCCCATTCTCCTGATCCATCCGATCAAATCCTTAAACTCTTCCGAATCTTTTGTGATAATCTCTGCCATCCCTTTATTTTCTTTTAGTTAGTCCGCTTTCCAAAATCTCCTGAATATCCACTTCCCGGTAGAAGAACTTTCCTCCTACATTCAAGTAAGGGATAAGTCCGTTATCCCGATAGTTTTGCAGGCATCTTTTAGATATGCCCAATGCCAAACATACTTCCTGCGCATCCATTCATTTGCCCAGTGCGGGCGGGGCAATCATTTTTTTGAAAGTCACCCATTTGTGCGGCCAGTGTACTGACCAGCTTTCTCAGTTCTTGATACGCGCTTGTATCAATAATCGTCAGTTCCATACTAAAATCATTTTTAAGTTTCTGAATATGCGGCAAAATAAGGCACATCTTACATACCTTCCAAACCGCCGAAATCAGAGTCACCCGTTGGCGTGCATTGGCCTGATAAAACAAAAGCTCGTCCCTGCATCCATGCAGCAACGGGCTTCCATCCTTTTACTTGTCTTTTGTTATTCTACATCTTTCTGCCTTTACTCTTTTTTCGGTATTTCGCTTTCGACCTTCATTTTCGGAGCATCATCTTCTTTCTGCCGTGTATCGGGAAAATGCTCATGTAATAGTTTCCCGGCCAGTTTCTTCGCCTTCTCCTGCATCTCGTCATACACATTCCATCTGTCCCGGCCCAGCAGCTTGTTTTCAATCCTTTCAAATTTCTCATGAAAACTGAAATTGTCCGGATACTCGTCTATCAGTCCGTCCCTCGGATAACCCTTGTCCATGATATACAGCAATGTCATCCGGTCATAATTATCCACGCTTCGGGCTAAACCAAGTCCCTTTTCACCATCCGTCAGCCGAGCATAATTCTTCCATGTGGGTGAAAGGTCATACTCCTCTTTGTGCGTAACACTTTTCAAAGCCGATTTATCCAGATAGGCATCCACCGGAATCTTTTCCAATGGCAGCAGGCTGTCATAACTATCATAACAGCGGTTTATTTTTCCTGCCATCAGCGAAGGCCATCCCCGAATTTCATATACCGTCAGCGACTTGCCTTCAAAGTCCGGCTCAAAGAAACGCCTCTCGATATTCGCCTCCATAAAAGCCCCGTATTGATGGTTTCCCTCATAATTCCGGCTGAAAAGCAATACCCCCTTGTCCGTCTCAACACCCGTATAGAACTTATTCCCGTGCTTCAAATCATCCAGCATATCCGCCATCGCTACGGGTGACGACTTTATTTCCGTCCATATCTTCGGCGTGAGCCAGCGGGTATAAGTCTCATCCTTCGAAAACGGGTCTATTTCATTTCACAGGCAATACACCACTTCCGACAAGCGCTGGTACCTCTGCAATATGATTCCATGCTCGTCCATTGCCTTTTCCAGCCTTTTCAGGTAATCCTCATTGTCCCCTTCCTGCAATGGCGGCACGATACCCATATCGGGCACATTATAATACATCAGACTCATAGCCGGCATTTCCTCGCATTTCAATGCTTTCTCCACATCTTCCTGCATGAACTCCTGATAACCTTCCTCACCCGTACCTTTCATGCTGACATGTACGGGATTGAAAAACTTTGTCCACAGTTATATATACGCTACCGCCTTTTGTCGTTCCGTTCTGTTCATTTTCCATATATCAAAAATTTAAATGTTTATACTCTGTCCCTTCTTTTTAAACGGTATCCTCGTCTTCACTTCCATATCCGGAAACCGCACATTATCCGGTCGTGTAACCAGCATCGAAACAATCCGTTCCTGCTCCTTTGTCAGTGGCGCACTCATTAGTTGCAAGTTTCTCAGCCGGTTAAAGTTTCTTAGTGTCGGTGCCATGCCACAACGTTTCGTACAAATCCCGTATCGAAGTATATCCGGTGAGGCAGTCTTGCAGTCTCCAATTTCCGCCCGGAACTTCGCATCCAGCGGTGCCACTTCATGGAACCTCAATTCCTCCGGCTTTCGTTTCCCATCGAAAAAAGTATCCGGTCAAATCGTTCAGAAACTCTTCTAATGCCTTGTCCCCTTTGTCCGTTTTTCCCAGTAGCAACACCTTCTGTCCGTATTCTACTGCCGTACAAGTAGGAAAAACGGCCAGTCCGTTCCTTATCACGTCCCCGTTCATTCCGAAACGGTGCCCCAACCGCCTGTAGTCATCATTCTCCAATAAGACCGTATGTTCCGCCGATGACGACAGTTGTACGATACCCCTTTCCTCACAGAATGCCGCATCCCGCAGTCTTACCACACCCGAAGGATGAATCCTTTCCCGTTCCAATACCGGCGTGAGCCGTTCCAGATAATTCGCATTATCCGTTCCGAGTATGGGGGGAATCAGACTTTTGTCTCTGAAGTCGAAACGGAACATTCAGTGGTCGGGTACAAATTCCCTGCTTGCAGTATGAAACCGTACGTTGTTGCTGATATATCGGGAGAATCCTTCTTCTCCCTGTCCCCGCATACTTAAATAAACGGGGCGGTAAAAAGCATCCAGCGTCATATACAGACTGCCGCTTTCCACCGCTTGCATTTTCTTTTCTTCCATAAATTCTATATGATTAGTTGTTTCTTTTCCTTTTTATCCGGAGTAATGGAGACCACATGCTTTGCCTGCCGTTGACCGTTACCCCGTTTCTGCGCAGGAACTTCCCGTATGGGGGCTGTATCGAATGATTTACCTGTCTTTTGTTCTTTAGAACGCTGATAAGAAGCTGTTTGCATTCTTTCTGTTTTTTCCATCCGGTTGATACTTCCGCCCAACTTAAATTCCCCGTCCGTTATATGAAACTCCGATTGCAGAATATCCCTTGCCATTACCTTCGCTTCCGTCTGCAAGGCCGCATAGCCGAAATCATGTGACGACATTGGCGCCGATTGCCGTGCCTTGATGCTGTCACCCAACTTTTCAGCCAAATCTCGGAACTCATACTCATAACTGAACGGATGAAAATAGTCTGTCGTCACATGACCGGCATACCCGTTTTCCGAAATATAAAGCAGAGAGGCCACGTCATAATTACGTGGCGAAATACCCAGATTGAAGTCCTTCGTCAACCGGTCAAAGTTACTGTAATCCGGTCTTAAATCGTATTTGTCCGTGCAGACGGCACCTTCCAGCATTTCTTTTCCTGCCAGTTTCTCAGAAGTGAAGCTGAACTTCGATTTACGCAGTTGCATATCGGCACTGCGCAAATCGCTTTTCGCCAGTTTGTCGATGCAGTTGTCCGCCAGTTCCGCCACTTGTCGGGAAGGTGTCTCTATCTCATACAGTTTCAATGTTTCCGCCCCTTTGGTCATATTGAAAAATCCATCCGCCAGATATTGCAGATAGCTGTTGCGGGCTTTCATGCCCTTTTCGTTGTCCGAGAAGAACAATACGCCCTCATCCGTCGCCACGGCATACACTCGCCACTTTTCGCCCGACAGTTTTTCATTGTTCCAGCCTTCCGCCTCGTTATGCCGGATAAACTCTTTATATTGCTTGTCTTTTTGCAGTGCTGTGGATGATGCCCGGCGGCTGAACAGTTTCAACCCCGTTTTCAGCGTATAGGCCGCATCCCTCAAAGGAATCTGCCTTCCCGTCACTGCCTTGTGTCTATGAATAGCCGGAACCAGAGTATGAAAATACCAGTCCGCCAGTTCTCCCCGTCGGGAAGGTATCTTCCCTTTATCTGCGAAATCCGCTTTTAGAATCGTTCAGCCGGGTAGGTAGCCCCGTTTGTCGAAGCTCTTCATCATCTTCCCGATATAATCCTCATACGCTTTCGGTACGGCATCACCCGTGTGTACATCCACCGGGGGTATTTTTTTGCGTCCAGCGTGATGAACACGCTCCCTGGCCCTCCCGCTGTCCGCCCCGATAAACGGGTTATCCAGCGGGTCGTCCAATCTTTCAGTAATCCCATAATCTTGATTTGTTTATAGAAATTTTATAGATGCAAAGAAAGCGCTTTGACCGTCAATCTGCAACACGGCGGACACACAAGTCACCTTTTGGCGGCTGTTGGCATGCAAACTTTACGCCAGCCGTTCGTCCAACATCTTGATATAACTTTTGCGAATAGAGTCAATAAAAGGAGTGGAAACCGTACAGCGATCAAACACCTTTCCCCGTTTGGTGTATAAGGCATTTATTTTCAGGTTAAAAGCATCCTCAAATACTCTGATGACATCTACAATGGTAAGCTTCTTTCCTTCCCCACAGTCCACAACTCCGGCGGCCATCAATGCAGCCACTAATTCTATCAGGTCATTATCCGTACCATTCCAGCGAAGAGTGGATTTCCATTTATCACCCTGCCGGTGGATTTCCATTTTCATATCGGTATCATCCGCATGGTGACGGATATAATCTTTCATCATTTCTATTTCCGCTTCCAATAAGGAAAGAGTTTTGTTGATAAACACATCATAGAGTATATGTCGTCCTTCTTTTATAGTATTGCAGGTCTGTTGCATAAAAGAAAGTTCTATCCTCGTGTAGTTCAACCGTCTTAATAGCTTCATTCTATCCTTATCTTGCGACAGTCCGGCAAGCAGGTTTGCAAAATCATCATAGGCGGCAGGTAATTCTTCCGACATAAGTTCAGAGCCTGTCATGTAGGAGGTGAACATATTGAATAGAAGAGTATTTGTCAATGTTCTCATGGCATTAAATTTTAAAGTTTGAAACTGTTCCGGTTTTCACCGTCACTTGTCATGACCATAAAGGGCAAGTGCTATGCCACAGAAAGACAAACACATTAATGCATTGACAATTAATATGTTACCATGCATTATTTCCAAAACGTGTCTGCATTTATTATCCCCATCAGACACAATGTGTTCAGAATTATGGACACATTCAGTTTAAACCGTATTTTTTCAGTTTCAAATAAAGCGTACTCCGGGATATACCCAACAGCTGGGAGGCAGCTTTCCGATCATTACCCGTAGTTTCCAATGCTTTCACTATCGCTTCCAATTCCGTACGCTCCATATCCAGCCGGTAATTATCCGATGGTTTTATCTCCATCGGAAGGTTGATGTCTTTAAGTGTAATCCATTCATCCTGCGCCAATACACACGCACGCCTCACCACACTTTTTAACTCACGGATATTGCCCGGCCATGAATAAGCCCTGAAAGCCTTCCTCACGTCCATATCAAATTCCTTCACTTTCTTTCCCAATTCCTCGTTCGCATAGGAAAGAAAGAATCCGGCTAACGGAATAATATCATCCGCACACTCTCTCAATGACGGAACATGAAGCGGAAATTCGTTCAACCGATGGAACAAGTCTTCCCTGAACCGCCCCTCACTTATAGCCCGTTCTAAATCCTCATTGGTGGCTGTAAGCAGTCGTATGTCCGCTTGTATCTCTTCCTTTCCGCCAAGAGGTCTATAACGTTTCTCTTGCAAGGCACGTAATAGTAATACCTGAGTTTCCATGTTCAGATTACCAATTTCATCCAGGAACAATGTTCCATGATTGGCGGCAGTAAACATGCCGGTTTTATCTTCAGTTGCTCCCGTAAAAGTACCTTTTTTATGTCCAAACAATTCCGATGCGGCCAGCTCCCGTGGTAATGCCCCGCAATCCACCGCTACAAAAGGAGCGTCCGAACGTCCGCCAAGTGCATGGATCCGTCGCGCCACCCATTCCTTACCTGTACCCGATGCGCCACGTATCAATACGGATAAGCTTTCTGCGGGAGCTACCAAACGAACCATCTCCTGAAGTTTTACTGCCAATGGACTTTTACAGACATAAAAAGCCTGCTCCGGATTTCTCCTTTTCTCCCTACGTTCCAACAGTTCACGGATGACATCAAGTACTTTTTCTGTTTGTACGGGTTTGGGGAGATAATTGTCAGCCCCTTTCTTTACAGCTTCGACAGCACCAGGTATATCTCCATATCCTGTCATGATTAGAAAAGGCATACGATATCCATGTACCCTCATCCATTCGAGCAATTCCACACCATTACAGTCACCAAGGCGGAAATCCGACAAGACCAGATCTACTTCGTGATCGCTTAGAAATTCTTTTGCGGAATTTACTGACAGCACGTAACGGGCATCCATCCCGTTTTTTACCAGCCAGTTGGCGGTAGTACGTGCATATATCCGGTCATCTTCTACTACCAATATGGTTTTCATCCGGTTCAAACTTTAATTCTTTCGCTTTTTTACGGCCTGTTCCACTGCTTTCATCAGTCTTTTAATACGGGCATCCAATTCCTTACACCATTTTTCAGAGGATAGTGAAGCCATCTCTTCCAGTTCATTCAAGGGTACATTGATACGAATCATCCCCCATAATGGAGCAGCTTTGTGTATGATATGCCTCAATTGCATATAATTTGCCGTTTCCAAAGCGTCCTGCATTTCAGAGAGTTCCTTTTCCGTGTCCTCTATGAACATATCCAATAGTTCCCTCGTATTATCTTCACCCTCCATGATAGCTGCAAAATTCGTTCTGTCTATATATGAGGTAACCGACACTAATTCTTTCTGCGAGAAAGGCTTATACAAGCAGTCCGCAAAACCGGCTTTTCTGAAATATTCCGGTTTCTTGTCCGCCTGTGCGGTTACAGCCAATACAGGAAGTGTTCTTGTTTGGCCGAAGTTGCTGCCACGAAGTAAGGCCAGTACTCCATAACCGTCCATTTCCAACATCCTCATATCCGTAAGCATAAGGTCATAACGGTTACGGCGTAATGCTGCGATCAGTTCACTTACATTCAGGCAGCAATCACATTCCACTCCATGGCGTGCATACATCTTTTGGATTACTTCCAGTTGTATCCGGTCATCATCTATTACCAGCACCCTCATTCCTGAAAGTTCACCACCTTCCAAAGGTGGTTTTTATTGTGTCTGGTTTTTTCCAATTTGTTTCACGCATAGGTAGGCATACCTCGAATGTGCTTCCGTGTCCCGGTGTGCTTTGGACATGGATAGTACCTTCCAGCAATGTTACCAATTTATATGTTATCGCCAATCCCAGTCCGAAGCCTTCTTCCGCATTTGGCGCTTTACCTCGTTCAAAAGCGGTGAATATCTGTTCCTGACTTTCCTTATCAATACCTATGCCCGTATCTCTAATGAAGAAGGATAGCTTTCCGACCCGGTATTGTGCGCCTACTTGTATATATCCGGCACTGGTAAACTTTACTGCATTTGAGATCAGATTATTGAGTATTTGCACCAACCGCCCGCAATCCCCCTCAACAAGTATATCAGAATCTATCACTTTTATTACCAAGTCCAACCCTTTCTTTTCCGCTACCGATAAGAATGAGTGGGCAGCATCTTCAATTGTCCGCCCCAAATGAAAGATTTCTTTTTCCGGCTGTTCCTTTTCCGCTTCCAGCCTGTAATAATACAGCAGGTTATTTGCCAACCCAATGACATGGCGCGAGGCATGCAGGATATTCATTGCATACCCTTTGCTCTGTTCCGGACTTTTTTCATCTTGTAATAATTCTGCATATTCGCTGATAGTACCGAGCGGTACACGGAGGTCATGGCTTACTGTCAGTATAAGATTACGGCGCGCGGCCAGCAGTTCACGATTCCGGCAGTCAGACGCTTCCAGTTTCAGCCGATATTCCTGCCTCTTTCTTATGTCCTGATGGATAAAAAGGTAAAATATCACTATTAGCAGGATGGCGATAGCGGCTATAAACAGAATGATACGAAATGATTGCTCCCTTGATGTGGTAATTTCCTCTATTTCTTTTTCTGCTTGCTTGATAACTACTTGTTCAAACTCACCAATAAGTGTGTTTATTTGTGAATTCAGTTCTGTGTTACGCCATTGCAAACTGTCGGAGTAGGTGGTCAACTTATTCCAGTAGTCGGTATATTGTATAGACATTTCTTTTTGCAGGGAATAAAGTTCCCTGGTTATTTGTTGGGATGCGGACGGCTGTTTCGTTTTTTCCTTTTGGTATGCATAGACAGATTTTCTCTTTCTTTTAAATATCCCAAAGAAACCACTCAGCCTTTTTCCCGTCTTTTCTGGTTTGTCTGGTAACAATATAGTATGCATTTGTAAAGCGACAGAAGGTATTCTCCGTTGGAACAAACTGTCAGAATGCAGTAAATCCGAAAGAGTATTCATCACTCCAAGCAATAGTGCTTCTTTTTCCTGTAAAAGCAAAGATATTGTGTCGATTTGTGCATGTTGTATGTCGGACGGATAGTATCGTTTCAGTCCGTTCAAAGCGGTGGTTGCTATTTCACGCTTCATCCGGTATTCATTGAATTTATCCTTGTCACGTAATAGCAGGAAATCATCAGAAAAGGAGAAGTCAAGCAGTTTTTCAAAAGTCCGGTTCACGGCTTCTCTTTTTTGCTTGATAAGTAATTCTTCACTATTCAACATTTCCATCTTCTGATGTTCCAGCCACACAAGAGAAACAATGATAATAAGGAATATGAGTAACGATACATATCCGACAATAATTTTTAACCGGAGAGATACCGACGAGTTATTTATTTGCATTTGTTCTGTTTTCATTCTAAATTATACCATGATATGCGTTTTACATTAAAGTGATATCTGTGATTTTGGCTATAGTTCCATTCTGGCATCAGATAAAATCAATACTCAAATCGGAAAAATATTCTTTTTTGGGGTAGCAAGGTTCTTAGTACCATAATTTGTACCCCTACATCAATCTTTATATTCTTATTTCCCTCCTAATGCATGATATAATTTAATCACTCCTTGTATCTTACTAAATATATTTTGCACTTGAGTCTGTTCGGCATCAAGAAGTGATTGCTGGGTAGTAAGCACTTCCAAATAGGTTGCGTCGGAATGACACATCAGCAGTTCTGTCTTCCGTACAGCGTCGTTCAAAACAGAAATGCGCCTTTCACCAATTTCAATTTGAGATTTTGCCGTCTGCCATACGGTCAAAGCATCGTTCACTTCTTTTCCCGCATTCAGCAATGCTTGCCGGAACAACAGTTTGGCTTCTTCCTGACGGCTTTTGGCTATATTCAAGTTGGCTATATTCACGCCCCGGTTGAATAACGGCTGTGTAAGGGAACCGATGACGTTGAGCAACCATTGTCCGGGATTAGTGATTACTCCGCCTCCATTGTTAGTCCAACCAAGTGTCCCCGAAAGAGTGATATTAGGATAGAAAGCAGCGCGGGCTACATTGGTGGCGTAAAACGCTTGTGCCAGTTCCATTTCAGCCTGACGTACATCAGGACGGTTAGAAAGCAACTGTAAAGGAACTCCGATAGAGATTGTATCAGGAAAAGACGCCTCAGTCAAATTATTCCGTTCAATCGAGTGTGACGGCATGGCAAGTATCGCAGACAAGGCGTTCTCTGTTTCAGAGATACTCTTGCGTATGGCCAGTTGCGATGATTCGAGTTGCATCACGTTTGCCTTTGCCTGTAATACGCCGGCTTCATTTGCCTTGCCCACCTTTTTCAACGCTTCAAGCGTGCGTACCGTAGCCCGCCAGTTTTCCAAAGTCCGATTGTTTATCGCCATCTGCGTATCGAGCATGGAAAGTGTATAGTAACTGTCAGCTATAGTAGCGACAAGTTGTGTTTGTACGGCTTGCTGATAGTCACGGCTTCCTTGCAGTGCGGCGACCGCACCACGCTTTGCAGCCGTGAGCCTGCCGAATATATCAAGTTCCCAACTTGCAGACGCACCAACATTATATGTCTTTGCCGTCGTCCCGTCATACCGGCTGCCACCACCTTCGGCATTAATCCCAAGTGAAGGGAGATATGAAAGCTTAGCCGTAATCAAAGCTGCCTCGGCTGCTTCAACCCTCAAACGTGCCACATTGAGATCAGTATTCTGCTTAATTCCTGTTTCAATCAGAGATTGAAGTTTCCGGTCAGTAAACATTTCCCGCCATGACATAGATGCAATTGTTACTGTATCAATACCTGCCGGTAAGGTCCGATATAGATTCTCTGTCGGGATTTCAGCCCGATGATACCGGCTATATGTGCTACAGCCGGTAAGCATCAAAGCGGATATTATATATATTGCTATCTTCTTCATTTAATTACGTTTAACACGTTCTTGAATATATTGGAATACGATGAATAATGAAGGTACAAGGAACAACAGGGCCAACGTACCTATAATCATACCTCCGATTACGCCTGTGGCAAGCGAGCGGCTACCGTTGGCACCCACGCCATGAGCCATCATCAGCGGAACAAGGCCGAACACCATAGACAGTACGGTCATCAAGATAGGACGCAGGCGAACCTTCGCCGCACTGTATGCCGCCTGTGCCAGGGTCATACCTTCCGACCGCCGTTTGCCGGCATATTCGGTCAGCAGAATGGCAGTCTTGGCAAGCAGTCCGATAATCATAATCAGTCCGGTCTGCATATAGATGTTGTTCTCCAGCCCGAACAGCCATGAGAACAGGAAGCTGCCCATCAGCCCGCAGGGAACTGACAATAAAACCGCGAAGGGAATAAACACGCTTTCATAGAGGGCACACAGAATCAGATATACCAAAACCATACAGAATATGAATATAAGCGTGGTATTATTGGCAGTCTTGCTCTCCTCACGTGAGATACCACCAAACTCATAGGTGTAATTTGCCGGAAGCACTTCGCGCGCCGTCTTCCTGATTGCATCAAGTACCTGCCCCGAACTATAACCTTGAGTCGGAGAACCATTTATCGAAATGGCATTGAACATGTTAAAACGGGTGAGATCCGACGGACCGTTGGTTTTGGTCAGGCGTACAAACTGGCTTAATGGTGCCATACCACCACCGGATGTACGTACATACATGTGATTAAGGGATTCCGCATTTACACGATATTCCGAAGGAGCCTGCATCGTTACATTGTAGAGTTTGGAGAATCGGTTGAAATCCGAAACATATTGTCCCGTGCAATATCCCGAAAGCGTAGAGAGCACATCGGACGGGGAAACACCCGACTGTTCGCATTTCGCCGCGTCAATATCCACCCAGTATTGCGGGTAGTCCGTAGCAAATGAGGAATAGACTTCTCCGATTTCAGGACGCTGCGACAATGCCTCGACAAACTTGTCTGCCTCTTTCTTGAAGGCGGCAATGTTACCGCCGGCCTTGTCCTGCAAGTAAAGTTCAAAGCCGTTCCCCATACCGTATCCGGCAATCATCGGGGGAGACATGGCGAATACGGTGGCATCGGGGATGTCTGAGGTGGCGGCATAAATCTTTCCTATGACATCATTGACCGACTGCCCTTTCCCCTCACGCTGTTTCCAGTCTTTAAGCGTCACGAAATACATAGCTTGTGACGGACCGGAGCCGCTGAAAGAAAAACCGGCTATCGCGCCACTGTATTCAATCTCGCTTACGCTGTCGAGACAGTCGCCGATACGCTTCATGACCTTGCCCGTCTGTGCCATCGAGGTGCCGGGTTTTGTATTCATGCTCACCGACACCGTGCCGGTATCCTCTTCGGGGGATGAGCCCCGTCTTCTTGACATTGACAAGTAGTACCAGCAACCCGAACGAGACCGCAATGGTGCCCCACAACAGCCACCGGCGATGGATGATGTATAGTACCCCACGCACATAGCGACGGCTCAGGCGGTTGAAGACCGCATTGAAAGCCTTGCGGAAGCGCGCCGCAAAATTGTTCTTCGTGTTTCCGTGCTCATCGGTATAAGGTTTCAGGAACAAAGCGCACAACGCAGGAGAGAGGGTGAACGCATTGATAGCCGAGATGCCCACGGCAACCGCCATCGTAATGCCGAACTGGGCATAAAAGGCTCCGGAAGTGCCGCCCACCATGGCTACCGGGAAAAAAACACTGCCATGAATATAATGGTAGAGGTAAGTATGGCCGAAGATACCCCTTTCATGGCATCATCGGAGGCGAGAACTGCAGACTGATAGCCCTCGTCAAATTTCGCCTGTACCGCTTCCACCACCACGATGGCGTCATCGACCACAGTCCCTATGGCAAGCACAAGGGCGAACAGGGTAAGCAAGTTGATGGAAAATCCAATCATGGACATTACGGCGAATGTGCCGATGATGGATACAAAGATGGAAATCGTGGGGAATAAGCGTGGACTTGATGTCCCTGCAAGAACACATACACCACCACAATAACCAGAAGTATCGCCTCGATAAGCGTCCGTATGACAGAATGGATGGAGGCATACAGGAACTTGTTGGTATCGGTAAGTACCACGAATTCTGTTCCCTCCGGCAGGTCACGCTTCAAGTCATCGAGTACCTCATGAATTTCTTTGATGGTACTTGAAGCATTGGAACCGGCTTTCTGGTTAATAAGCATAATGGCAGCCGGACGACCGTTCACCTCGGTAGAATAATTATAGTTTTCATCACCGAGTTCCACGTCGGCCACGTCCTTCAGCCTCAGTACATCGCCTCCGGGCTGGGACTTGATTACCAGTTCACCGAATTCTTCCGCCGTGGAAAGACGTCCGCGATACTTCATCGTGTATTCATTGGCCGTGGGATGGTTTGCTCCGAACGAACCGGTGGCAGCCTCGATATTCTGTTTCGCCAGAACTGAGGAAATATCATCGGGAATCAGTCCGTATTGAGCCATCTTGTCGGGACGCAGCCAGAGGCGCATACTGTAATTGGAACCGAACAGTTGCGCCTTGCCGACCCCGCTTATTCGTTTCAAGCGTGGCTCGACATTGATTTTCATGTAGTTGTTGAGAAACGTCTGGTCGAAACGGTCGTCGGGTGAGTAAAGCGCGAAAGTCATAAGTTCGGCATTCTGCTGTTTCTCTGTCGTGACACCGCTTTTGGTGGCCTCCGCCGGAAGCTGGCTCAACGCACCGTTTACGCGGTTCTGAACGTTTACCGCCGCCATGTCCGCATTTGCGCCCTGCTTGAAATAGATGTTGATGGATGCGTCTCCCGTGTTTGATGCGGTCGAGGTCATATAAATCATGTCCTCCACGCCGTTGATTGCTTCCTCAAGCGGGACGATTACCGCTTTCTGCACAGTTTCGGCATTTGCACCGGGATAGGTGCAGAATACGTTGACGGTCGGTGGTGCGATGTCGGGATATTGCTCCACGGGAAGGGCCTTCATTGCGATAATGCCCATCAGGACAATCACCACGGAGATAACACCCGAAAACACCGGGCGGTCTATGAAAAAGCGCAAGTTCATGGGGTTACGGTTTTAGGTGTGACAATCATTCCTTCCCTTACAAGTCCTACTCCTTCGCACACAATGGTATCACCGACAGAGAGCCCCTGCTTTACAACGAAGTGGTTGCCGTCGTTCAGACGGTCCGCTGTCAGGTAAGCGGCTTCACTCTTCCCGTTTTTAAGGCGGTAGGCGATAATTTTGTCCTGCAACTCGACAGTGGCGGTCATGGGAACCAGAATGGCATCCGTATTCAGTCCTTGCAGGATGACGTTGCCGATGGTACCGCTCAGCAGCTCGCGGTCGGGATTGGGGAACAGGGCTTTGATTTGTACCGCTCCGGTAGTAGGATTCACCACACCGCTGACGGTCTCTATGTGTCCCTTCTGTCCGTAGAAAGTGCCGTCATTCAGTTGCAGGCTGATTTCAGGCATTTTGGAAATCATCTTGTCAATTGATCCGTATCGCGCCCTGAGCTGACGCAGCTTGTTTTCGGAAACGGAGAAATAGGCGTACATCTCCGAATTGTCAGATACCACCGTGAACGGCTGTGCCATGTTGGGATTGACAAGTGCGCCGATGCGGAAGGGCAGTGTGCCTATCACGCCATCACTCGGACTTTTTATCTCGGTATATGAAAGGTTGTTGCGGGCATCCGTCTCCTGTGCCTTTGCCTGTTCGAGTTCGGCAAGTGCCACAGCCAGTTGATTCCGGGCAAGAGATAGTTCATAATCGGATATGACCTTCTCGTCAAACAAGGCTTGCTTGCCTTGCAGTTCGATTCGTGCCGTTTCAGTCTTGGCTTGTGCAGCGCTGACGTTGGCCTGCGCCGTGCGTAGTGCCGCCAGATAAGGCACTTGGTCAATCACGGCCAATACTTGTTCGGATTTCACCCATTCGCCTTCTTTTACACACAGGCGGCTGATACGTCCCGAAATCTGGGGCATGATGTCCACATCCTGCCGTCCGCGGATGGAGGCAGAATACGTTTCCTGAAATTCAATAGGCCGGGAAGAAACCACCATAACGGGCAGTGTCTGTCCCGTTTCCTGTCTTTTCTGTTCCGGTTTGCAGGCTGCCAGTGAAGCAGCCATAAGGGTCGTTGCCGTGACACCGGCAATCCATGTTCGTCGATTCATCATCTGTTCTTATTGTTTTTCCATTCTTTATTCAATATCGCATAGATGCAGGTATCCTCATACCGTGGTGTACCGTCAGGATGACATATAAACGATATGAACTCTTTCATACATCCTTCACACCTCATTCCGAGACGTTCACACAATCTTTTCGACCGCAGATTATCGTCTTCGACAAATCCGTAAACACGTCGTGCGTCGGCATCACGGAAAAGGTAGTCCAAAAATCCTGTTGCCGCTTCATACGCCAATCCCTTGCCTTCGAAATGTTTGTTGAAATGCCAACCAATGCTATAAGTGTCAGTATATTCGCACAGAGCGAAAACATCACCGATAATAAAATCGTCCTCTCGCAGACATACGGCATAGCGCAGCATATCCTCGGAAGAATGGAAAATATAAGCCAATGCCGATTCTTCAGAATACAGACGGTCACCAACAAAGCAATTGACGCGTGGATGAGAAAGGTATTCCAACAAACCTGCGGCATCCTTCTTCTGAAAGTCCCTGATGATAAGATGTTCTGTTTTAATGATCATATATCGCAAATTTTAGATGCAAAAATACTTCGTACCCAATATGCTGACAATCGGAATACAATCGAAACGGAGAAAACCGCTTCCAGAACGACGAAAATAGCTTCCGAAATATCGGCTATCGCAAATCCTTCAATTTGTCGAATCGTATTATCCGGTCAGAGATTACCTGAGACTGCCGCATTCTCAGAAGTTCCTCGCGGGATAAAAACATGGTATCTCCCTCTATACTTCTTTTCGGGCTGATGGCAATACCCGGCTTTCCAGAATCGAGAATACTTTGACCGATACCGCTCCACCGATAACTCTCCAGACCGAGCAAGTTCAAAAGCGTGGTATAGATGTCCACCTGTCCCATTACTTTTGTATGATACATTGCTATAGGAGAGTTTAATACAATAAAAGGTGTGAACTCGTTCTCCGAAACAATTCCTTTCCCTGCTTTTGTACGGCACAAATCTTTGCGATTGTCCGCCAGTCCTTCGTGGTCGCCGGTTATCACCACCATTGTCCGTCCGTATTCGGGACGTGTTCTCAGATATTCCACGAATTTCCCGATCGCCTCGTCCGTATAATGCGCCACGGTCATATAGTCAGCCATGACTTCGGGAATCCGATTGGAGAAATGGACGGTTTTTAGAGATTCTGGCATCTTGAACGGCGAATGACCGGAATATGTGACCATCTGAATAAATACATTTTCATCGGAACGCCAAATCTCCCGTTTTCCATCTTTTCCCTGCATTGGCTGAAAAAATGCGTTGTCGCCCAACCTTTTCCGGTTTCCGAATGCTTCCGTCATCCGGAAATCAGGATAAGAGACAATGGTATCTATTCCGAAACTCCGGGCCACCGCCCCCTGATTCCATGTTTTTGTCTTATCCACTGTTAAAAGATAATTGCGAGTTCCCTTAAGTTCTTTCATTGCCTTGGGCAAAGTGTGGTATGTATTGAGAGGAAACCGGCAACTGTATGCGCCGGTCTGCAATGGCAACAGACCGGCGAGCACAAGCAACTGGGCATCAATGGAACGCCCTCCGTTGACTTGTGTAAGCACATGGGGGGCATACAGCGTGGACCGTTCTTTGAGAAGTTTATTGAGATAGGGTGTGATTTCCTGATTCTCAACGGTGAGATTCAGTACCCAGCTCTCCAGTGATTCGGCCAGAATAAAGATGCAGTTGTCCCTGGATGCAATGTCCGGCACAGGAACAAGCGCAGGTCTCTCCGAAAGCCAATTGTGAATTTCATGTTCCTGTTCTTCCGTTAGTTCAGGTAGTTCGTCGGCATAGTCAAAATAGAGTGTGCCGAACAGTGTATAAAGCGGCGGACCACTTGCGTGTCGATGGGCAGACGATTTCATGTTCCTATAGACTGTAAGGAAACCGCCTCGGATAGAAAGATTGACAGCCAACAGTGCACATCAAAAATATGAGCAGTGTAAAATAGCGTGTTTGCCAAACGGGAAATATGATTTTCGACCGATGGTTTCTCCAAAGCATTAAAAAACACGACAGCGGCAGTTGAAGCAGGAAATAGTCCGTCGCACCATCGGAATGAAGCTGCCACACTCGGTAGAAAATCGGTCAGATTTCCTGCCAATAGGTAACTTGATAAGGGAATGGCGGAAAAATAGCTCCGATAATATAACAAGTTGGCTACCATCCATATATCCAGAACCACCATGACAAGTATGCTTGCCGCTATACGTCTTGTCAATATGTAGGGAACGGACAAGACAAGCGTGGCTGCAAGAGCCGTGGCATACGACTCCCAACATGAGAAAGGTGTAAAGGTGGTGTAATAACACCATATTGCATTAAACAGGAGGAATTTGAAAAATACTCCCGCTATTGGAATGGCAGGCTGTATTCTGCTGCCTGCAACATTCCCTTCTTGTTTGTTAACAGTCATTGGCTAATTCAGTTTAGTGGAATTCTTCCTAATTATTTTTACTTCACTGGGAGCGATAATATCTTGTTTCATAAGATAAAATATATCACTACCGATTACTTCAACCTTGGCTGCTCTCAGAACAATCTGAAATGGTCGCGTTCACACTGAATACGTTTCATCATTTTCCTCTTCGCTTCATCTGCTGTTTCACGATGCGGCTGTCCCCCATTTCAAATGAATCCGATACGGTTTCTTCCGTATATTTCCTGCTTTTTCCACCAAACGTGTAAGTGATGCCTATGGTGATGTCCTGCATGGGTTCAATAAGGCGTGATATGTTCGTGAAATCCCTGGTGCTGGATACCGACTCCCAATACATTTTGCCACCATGACCTAAACCGCTCATGCCACTGATAGCCACATCCAGTTTGTCATTGAGGAAGGAGCGCGCGAGTGTTGCACTTATCATCATCATACCCGAATCGTAACCTTGGAGAGAGTACCGACGCGACATCCATTCCATATTACTACTCCACTTCAACTGCCAAGGCAGATTCTGTTGCCACCCCAGATTCAGGTTACCATGCCAACCATAGTTGCAGGCATCAATCTCCCGGCTTCGCATGTCATTGTAGCCCACTTCTCCATTAAGCATCAAGCGGGCTGAACGTGTCGCGTTCCATGAAGCGTAAGCATTCAGCGATGTCTTGCGATTTCTGGCTATATTGCCAAAGGTGGTATTTATACGCCCGTCCTTCATTGAAGAATACCGGGCAATACCATCGTTACTCCATGAATGATTGAGGCTGATTCGCATTGCTAATGTGTTTGCTTTCAACGTATGTACAATAGCCAGATTATTGAGGTGCTGTGCTTTCAGGTTGGGATTACCATAGGAAAGCTGCGTAGGATCGGACTTATTGACGTATGGGTCGAGTTCTTTGATTCTCGGCCGACGTATGCGCATGGTGTAGCTCACGCCAAAAGTGCTGTTCTCCTTAGCTCTGGCAGTAAGAGTGACGGAAGGTACGAGGTCGCCATAGTGAAGCGAGAATTTACTCCCTTCACCCTTTAAATAGCGTGATTTCTGCCAGGTATGTTCATAGCGAAGCCCTTCCTTCAAGCCCAGCCAACCCCACTGAGCTTCCCATTCGGCATACAGGGCGGCTATGTTTTGATACTGTCGGTAGTGCATGGCAGCCGCCTTTTGTTCCACGAAGCTACCATTCAAAAAGCGCATTTCGGTAGCCCGGCTCTCTCCATGGTCGAAGGAGAACTTCACACCGGCGTTGAGCAGTTGATGCCGGGTAAGTGGAATGGTGAGGTCCGTGGTCAGGTTATGCTGGGTGGTGCGGTCGCAAATTTCTGTACGGATGTCCTTCACGGTGGAAGTGATTTCGGGGTGCAAGGAGGTGTCAAGGCCATCGTATCTGTTCTCTGTATCATTCCGGTTGGGAGCATGGCTTATCTGATAACTCGCAAACAGCCTGCCCTTGTCACCCCACTGACGTTGGTAATCGATGCCTCCATCTACTGAAATCTCGTTCATATTCATCTTCTGACTACCACTAAAAGCCATCCCCTGTCCCCATATTCCACCTGAGTAAAGATAGGTGGGACGGCTCTTCTCTTTTGTGGCAAACCAAGTCGTGGACATGGAAACATGGAGTGATTGGACGGAATCAATATCGTATCCCACACCTACTTCGCCCATTGAGAATGGCGTTTTCGATGAGGACTTTTGTCGCATCCATTGACGTGTCCCGTTGCCGGTTACGTCCGATTCGACAATGGTACCCGTTGAATACATATACTCTCCGTTCAAATTTACGTCATACGACCATTTGCCTTGTTGACCGGAGAGGCTGGCGTCAATTCCGTTGCTCAGAATACCTGTCAGGAGGTGCACGGAGCCACTTGTAGCTCCGTCATACCCGTCTTTCTCCAATGCAAATGCTTGTTTGGCACCACCTTTCTTGGTGGTGATGCAAAGGACACCTCCGGTTCCCTCTGCATCATACCGGGCACCTGGATTAGTGATAACTTCAATGTTCTTCACGTGGCTGGCAGGCATACTGCGCAACGTTTGTTTTGGATTGCGAGTGATGACAGTGCTCAATCTTCCGTCCACATAAACCTTGAACTGCGCGGAGCCGTTCACCATGATATTGTTTCGCCCGTCCACAGTCACCATAGGAACCTTACGCAGTATGTCCAATACACTGCGTGTCTTTGACTCCACATCATTACTCACCTGGTAAGTCACCTTGTCGATTTTTTAGTTTGACTATCGGGGCCTGGTGTACGATGACAACCTCCTCAAGGTTCTGTGTCGGGAATACAACCATCGTATCTGCCTTTTCCGCGCTTACTCCCTGTGCACATATCCTTATAGGTAATCCCAATCCTATAGCTGTTAGCAGGAATGCCTTTGCCGCCATGCCAACATTTGATTTCTTGCTATGCATTTGTACCAAAATATTTATGTTATTGGAATGAATGGCTACATTTTGCAGCCCGTAAATTCCGACTATCATTGACATTTATATATTCTTTCCAGCAGTTTACTGCCCAACAAGGGACGATAGTGTCCTGCCTCATAATAGTGATGGTAATCTTCTGTAAATTCGTTAATGCCGCTGAAATCATACACATTCTCTTTTCCGAAAATACTTTGCAAGATTTCTCTATCATTCGGGTGTAGTTTTTTCTGGTTATAATCCGGACTGATCAGGACATATATCGAGGTTCCATGTTGACGTAGAACTTCCATAATTTCATCCAATACCATCCGTTGCCTGTGAAATATGGCAGGTTCAGCTATAATTGCAGTGCCTTCTCGTTCGGGGAACTCATTTTTACGTTTTTCCCAATATTCCTCACCTTCCTGTTCTATCTGTTTCTCACGAGGATTGAACGCATCATTGTTCTTCGAATCACGTATCCTTCCATAAGGATTCATTCGCTTCATGTCCGGCTCTACATTTCCTGTTATGCGGTATTTCAGATATGGAAACAAGAAATCGGGCATTGCAAATGCCTGCATGAACTCCAGCTGTACGGCAAACGGATTACGTCCCGATATATCAGCTGGAAGTATATGGCTGGAACCCGTCAAGAGATCAAAACGTGAAAGGGAGGTCCGGTCGAGAATCATCAGTACGTTTTTTATTTCCGCACATTTATGGTCAAGGGTACGGAGTTTAAGGCTTATCGCCTTCATACCCTCTGCATTGCCGAAAAGACGAATGGCGCGATCACCGGAATCAAGATATTTTTCCCATTCCCCACACCGGAATGCCATAGTACATGAATTGCCCAAGATAAAAGAATTGAAATGTACACTGTCATTATGATTCAAGTATATCTGCCAACCTACATGCTGTTCGTTGAGCATGACATCTGAATCATACAGGTCATATTTGCGAAGTACCATGAAAGGATCATCGTAAACATAAAGAGCAATCAAAGCCCAAAACGGCATGGCGAATAGCACCAACTTTCGGACAAGGCGCAGGAAAGCAGGTCGTTTGCAGAGGTTTGCTCCAGTAACAGTTTCCGGTATATTTTCCATCAGAATTGCAGATATATGAAGTTTTCCGTGCCGAACTTGCCATAAGCGAACACGGCAAACACAATTAAGTAATACACTATCCAGCGAAGCACGGCAGGCTGCTTTTCAAAACGAAGATGCAAGTCGCCTTTGGACTAAAAAAATCATAAAGTAGCATCAACAATAATGCGGCACCTGCCACGATGCAGATGTGGTCGGACATACCGATATTGATTTCTTTCCAGCTTACATGGATCTGAAAAGAGATATTCCGTAGGAAATAGAATGCGTCTGAAACGGACTGTGCTTTGAAAAACACCAGCGATATGGCAAAAATGAGGTAGGTGCGGATGACTGAGAGCGTGGCGAACAGCCGTTTGCCGATATGTTTCCTTACCCTATTCCGTATTCTTTCAGTCTTTAGTTCCCATACAATCACAAGCCCCTGTATAAGTCCATAGACGGCAAATGTCCATCCTGCACCATGCCATATGCCAAGAGCAATAAATGTCACCATGAGGCTTGCCACCACACCCCATTGCCCCCAACGGCGTGTGAACGATGACAGGGGAAGAAAAAGGTAATCCCGTACCCAGGAGGAAAGGGAGATGTGCCAGCGACGCCAGAACTCAGCCGTGGTTTGGGCGGCAAAAGGATGTGCAAAGTTGGGTGATAGTTTCAATCCAAACAGCATTCCTATCCCAATCGCCATATCCGTGTAGCCGGAGAAATCGGCATAAAGTTCGATGGGATAGAGAAGGCAGGCCATAAACAATTGTACGCCTGATGCGGTATGCATTGAATTGAACGCACCGTCAATATAAGGTGCTATATGGTCGGCAAGTACCATTTTTTTCACCAATCCCACCACAATCAGTCTCAAGCCGTAAGTCATCATGGAGTATGATGCCGGAGAGAGTCTTCGGACTTGCGGGAGCAAATTGGCGGACCGTTCAATGGGACCTGACAGGAACTTCATAAACAGAAGCATGTAAAGCAGGAAATCGATCGGACAACGTTCCGCCTTTTCTTCCTCCCAATAGACTTCCGTCAAGTAACCGATGGCCTGAAATGTATAGAACGACATTCCCAACGGGAAAATAAAACCTGAGTCTCCGGTTAACCGGTTGGCATACCTGAAACCAATCCAGCAGAGGATAAGACAGGATATGCTGCTCCAGTAAACCAAACAAGAACCTTTTTTCCCGCGGGCTTGCTCAACAAGTACTGCTGCGCCGTATGTAAAAAGGCTTACAGCCAGTGCCGTGAGAAGGAATACGGGATTGAAATATCCGATGAAAACTCCACTTGACGCAAGCAAAACAAATTTTTGTCCTTTATCACTGACAAAATGGTATAATGTGAAACAGAGCAGGAACAGCAGGATAAATTCAAGGGAGATGAACGACATTACTTTTCCTCCTATTCCTATTTGGCTTTATTCATGATGGTACGGCAAAGATCGCCCACATTTTTCAATTTCACTATCTCGCGAAACGAGAAACGCACGCCGAATTTATTTTCTATCTCGGTGATAAGTACCATATTGGTCAGTGAATCCCATCCGTCCACATCATGGGCAGTGGTGCTTTCAGTCAATGTGATGTCGTCTCTCTTTAACACTTTTCTGAATATTCCGTTCAGTATTTCCAATAATTCTGTTGTTTCCATATACTTGATTGTTTCTTATTTATTGAGTGATGTACTTTAATAGTTGATTCCGGTCAATTTTATTACTATTATTTTGTGGAAAACAAGGGATGAAGTGAATACGCCGAGGCAACATATAAGAAGGCAGATGGCTTTGCATATACCGTTCGAGGCTTTCCGTATCCTCTGCATCCTTCTCTAAGGCAAGATGCAGTTCGCAACCTCTGTCAGTAGTATAAACCGGCAACACCATAGCGTTACAGGTATGCTTGTAAAACGCTTTAACGTGGTATTCGATTTCACCCAATTCGATTCTGAAGCCTTGTAGCTTTACTTGTGTGTCTTTACGGCCACAATAAATGATATCTCCGTCAGCATCTGCCTGACAGAGATCTCCGGTACGGTAATAAAGTTTTCCAAAGGGAGTCGTAACAAAACATCCAGCGGATTTTTCGGGAGCGCGCCAATATCCGCGCATTAGCTGCGGTCCGGCAATCCACAGTTCACCGGTCTTTCCGGCGGGAAGTTGCTTGCCCGAAGGGGATGCAATCATATAGTCCATACCCGGAAAAGGTTTCCCGATTGCCGCCAAACCGTTATAATGTTTGGCTCCTTCAACCGGGATGATATAAGAAGTGCAGTAGATAGTGGCTTCGGTTGGTCCGTAGAGGTTGATTACTGTGGCATTGGGGATGCAAGTGCGAAATTCATCGAGCAGATTCACGTCAGTGGCTTCGGCGGTAACTATGAGATAGCGTAGGTCCGGAAAACAAATTTCCCCGAAATAAGGACGTGATAACCGAAGTACGGAAGGTGCCATTGCCGCAAATGTAAGACGGTGACGTTCCATGATATCCAGTACATGCAGATATTTCATTCCTTTCTGCGGAACGGCATAGACACACGCCCCGAGGGTGAGGGGATAAAGGAACGACACGACTGAAACATCGAATGTCAGTTCGAACATCTGAAGCATACGGTCGTTTTCGTCTAACTCCCATCCTAAAGCACAGTAAGCCTTGTAGAAAGCATTCAGGTTCCTTCGGGATATAGGAACACCTTTGGGCTCGCCCGTACTTCCTGATGTAAAGATAATGTAAGCAGGCACATCGGGATTAACTTCACACAACGCCATGCCGGAATGCAAAGTATGTCGATAAGAGGAGATACATACCCGTCCTGCATTGATTTCAGGTGGAAGTATATTATCGTTTTCTCCACTGTAAAGCAACAGACCAATGCCGGATTGCCGGGCTATACGACAGTTGCGCTCTGCCGGATAATCAGGATGCAACATGACGTAAGTTTTTTCCGGAAAGTAGCACAGCTAAAATGGATGCGTAGGTTTCCATACGATTTTCTGCGGTGATGCCAATAATGTCTTCTTTGAGATTTCTCAGTGTTTCACAAATGCTCCATGCCAATCCGAACAACTCCTGATAGGTATAAGTCTGGTTGTCAAGAACCAGTGCCGGACGCATGGCATAATGATTCGAGGCTCGGACAATAGCAGCCAGCATATCTGCATCATTTATCTTCTTCATAATTTGTATTGTTTCTATTTATATTTTCTTGTTCTGTTTGCGGTTCATGCAACACTGCTTTTTCTTTTGTGGATACTGGTTTGGTACCAAGCATCCACAAAAAATGAGGAAAAGGCAATACCAATTTCACTGTGTTTCCGTTTTTTGTTGTTTCCATTTTTCTCTTCAGTATAATGTAACTATTCTCTTTTGAAAATCTGCCTTTGGGAGAATGCGTTGATGACACCAGAAGTTCCAACAGTTTTTCAGATGACTCTTGTTCTTCTTTTATAAGTCTCAAAGGAAATTGGTTCTCCATCATTGCTTTATTTCTCTATTGGATTGAAATATCTCATTAACTCAGCAGACTGTCCAAAATTACTTACAGGAACAACTGGAACAAAAAAGAACCTGTCTGAAACGGCAAAAACAATTTCCGAAACGGAGTTTTTAAACATTGAAAATAAATTAATATAAACGCTTATCTTATAAACAAAAGCAATATCGTTACCTTGTGAAGAATGTACTTCTAATACTCACTTTGATTAAAGAAACCGTACAAAATGGTCAAAAACAGGTTCTTCCAGAATATAGCCTTTAATCATATACCATAAACAAGAAACCGTCTTAAACTGTGCGATGCTATTTGAAAGTATAGCCAAAACTCAGATAAGGATACAATAACGGGGTTTTATGTAATCCGTATTTATCTCTAAAATTGAATGAAGGACTGACACCGGCACGGAACATAAAACCATTTTCCCGTTGATACCGATATCCAATATTAAATAAAGACATAGTATCTGAAAGTATTCCGCGATTCAACTATCTGAGTAACCGGTTCGATAATGCTGACATTTCCCTCGCTGTTTACCCAATAGGTTTCCTTTATGGAATACAGCCCCATATTGATGCCTGTTCCGGCTTCAAACTTGCTGCGCCGTTTACCCAAAATGCAATTAAACTCCAATGGCACGGAAAAACCATGCCCTTCATAGGAATTGTAGTTCGTCCCATAAAAGTAGGATATTCCGGCACGATAGCCGAAAACTGAACCGGGCTTTATTCTTGTGTCATAAGAAACGCCAATCATATTTGAAGCGCCCAATAGTTCCAAATAAATGCTCTTGTACGTTTTATCCTTGTGCGAACTTTCTATCTCTTGCCCAAAAGCAGAAAAAGCGAGAAAGCATATTAATACGCTCATTACAATATTTTTCATTGAAAATTTATCCGTATCACTGGACCTTATCCACAGCAGCATGAACGGCAACTTGTCATGCAAACAGCTAATAATATGACTATTGCCAATACGACAAGGATAGATAATTTACTTTTTCGATATCCCATTACTCAATTTATTTTTGTTGACATACAATAATCCATAACAATCCTTTTGGAAGAGAAAAAGATATGCGTTTCTTCTACTCCCAAAAGGATTCTCTGATACTTTATTTTACTGTAACTGAAACAGTTCCAGTTTTCTTGTTCTTGTCAGTAACAGTCACTGATGTGCTACCAGCCTTGACACCTTTGATAATAATCTTTCCATCCTTGACTGTGGCTGTGGCAATTTTCGTGTCCTTGGCGGTTGCTGTATAAGGAGCGGAACCATCTTTTACAGTGACAGCCTCTTCCTTCCCAACAGTTACGGATACAGACTTTTTATCAAAATCAAGTCCGGATGCCGCAGCCTTGACCACCACAGGAATCTTTCCTGTAAGCTTCTTTGAGTCGGAGATGAGCATGGTTGCTGTACCGTCTTTAAGACCGGTGATTGTAATGGTGTTCTTGTCTGCTTTAGCCGTCGCAATCTTGGTATTGCTTGAGGTTACAGTAAATGGAGCAGTACCGCCACTTACAGTAACCGTTGCAGTTTTGCCGGGAGCCACCTCTACTTTAGAGGGGGGTACACTTAAGATCTGGAACTTTGGGGTCATCATTCTTATCGCAAGAACCCATGGCTACTGCTAGAACACAGGCGAAAAAACGCCATAGTGAATTTAAGAAAACTTTACATTTTTTCATTGTTGTTCCTTTTTTTAATTAAAAACTTTATTGTTTATTGAACGCTCTTTTATGCAATTGCAGAACAAAAGTAGCACTTCAGTGTAAACTCTTTAATTACATTTTATCTGAAAACGGCGAAAACGGCTTCTGAAACGACATCTAGGAACACTGAAAAATTCGCTTTGGCACATTTTTTCTGTCTATATTTTGCTTCAATGATTATCCGCAATATCCCCATCCACTCTTCCACATTCCGGCATTTTAGTGCAATAGGGAAGCAGGATACGTGTATAAGTCTAAGGAATGCAGTACAGGGAAGATATGATTAAAAGCCTTTTAATACGCTATTATAAGGCTTTTAAGCCACTTCACTACGGGAACGAGGTTGGCAGATACAGTCAAAAAAATAAGGATGAAGCATGCAAATAACCAATCAGTGGGAGGAATGCGGATAATCATTTTGCTTTTTATCAATAAAGAGAGGGTGTGCAAAATGTGAAGTGAACCCCGAAAGTTTTTTGTCTAACTTTCGGGATTCACTTCATTAGCATAAAACAAACCATCCAAATAACATTTCTACTTTACAACAGAGCATAGCTAGTCAACATCCTCGCACAACAAAGACTTAGATATGACCAATACAGAAACAAACGGATATTCTTATCAGCAGCCAATAGGTTCTCTCATCTTTTGAGCCTTTCAATTTTATTTGTTTGTTCAGAAATGTTCTACTACTACAATTTCAAATATACTTATCATTGGGCAGTCAGTTCCACTACATGGCTCTGAGTATGTATAAAGCCAAATACATTCAGTCCAACTTTCATCAAATAATCACCCGAATAAATCTTTCCGTTGGCTTCTAATCTGGAAGTTGCAGCAGGCATTAGATTGATTTCCTCCACTTTATACTGTTTGTCCGGGTCCAGCCCTTGCAGTTTTACTGCCATCAACTTCTCTTGGAAGCGTGGGTGAATGTCATAGGCAAACAGAACCACCTTGTTTGCATCTTTACTTACATAGTTCAGTGCCATATGATTCTCTTCGTATGGAGAAACCAAACGATACTGGTCACCATCCATTATAGCGTTTTGGAGACGTTTCCAGTTGGCTACCGCTGTCTGGCAATAAGTCAGTTCATCGGCAGTAAGTTCTTTCAGACCGATATCGAAGCCAAGTTTGCACATGGAGGCCACGTCGGTGCGGAACTTTATGGAAGTCACCTTGTTCCAGCTCGTCACATGGGCATCCATAGCCTTTGCAGGAAAGAACTGGGAGAAGCCCCACTGGATATAAATACGTTCCACCGGATCGGTATTGTCACTGCACCAGAATTCCGTGAAGTACTTCAATGCTTCGTAATCACAACGTGCACCGCCACCGGAACAAAGCATCATCGGGACATTGGGATAATTCGCCTTTACACGTTTCAGAACATTATAGATACCGCGGACATGATCAATATACAACTGTCCCTGTTTATTCTTCAAATATGGGGAATAGATATTGGTGATAGGGCTGTTGCAATCCCACTTGAAGAAAGCGACATCGGGATTTTCCTGCATAATGTTTTCTACAACGCCATATACATAATCCTGCACTTTCGGGTTACTGAGATCCAGTACCAACTGATTGCGGTAATAATACGTTTCGCGGTTAGGCAGTTGGATGGCCCAGTCCGGATGTTTCTCAAAGAGTTCGCTCTTGGGGTTCACCATTTCCGGTTCAATCCAGATGCCGAACTTCACATCCGCATCTTTGGCAGCTTTTACTAAGGCGGGAATACCGCCAGGCAGCTTATCGTGGGTCACTTCCCAATCGCCCAAACCGGCATGGTCATCCTTACGCGGGTATTTATTGGCAAACCAGCCATCGTCCAGCAAAAACATATCCACTCCCAAATGCTTGGCTTCCTTCATCAGTTCGGCAAGTATCTCCTGATTGAAATTGAAACCTGTATTTTCCCAGTTATTCAAAAGAGTCAGACGGCTGCCTTTACCATCTTTCAGGCTATAGTTGCGTGCCCATTCGTGCAGATTGCGACTGCCTTGCGAGGCACCATCATAACTTAAAGTGAAAATGAATTCGGGAGTGGTGAACACTTCATTCGGTTTCAGTTCGTAGTTCGATGCATAAGGATTGATGGCAGGGATTACACGCAGGTTGCCCACATTGTCCACTTCGAAAGTGAAACGGAAGTTGCCCGTCCAGCCCAGTGTACCCATCAAGACATCACCCTGGTGTTCGTTCACCGGTTGGTCCAGTCCCACTTCAAAGAAGGGATGGGTGTGCATGGCAGCACGGCTTCCCAGCTTCGTGTCAATCACTTTCTTGCCAAACTGCAATTGCTGACTGCTCATCTGCGCCTCTTTTGCCCAGTCACTGCTGAACTCGGTCAGATAATAACTGGAATTATTGAAGTAGAGCATGGTGGAGGCATAGGTGGAGAGCATGACAGGTTTCTTCTCCTGATGCTTTATCTCGCTCCACGTCTTGATGACGTTCTCTTTGGGATAGGCCACATAATGCAGTGCCACATCTACCGGATACTGGTTATCGCGCAGGTTTATCACGGTTTCCGTACCACCTTCTACAGGCTTGGACGAGGAAGAAACGTAATAAAGAATCGTCGACGGATTGCCGTCATTATGAGTGATGGCGATGGCAGGTTCAAAGTAATCTTCATTGCCGGAACCGCTATACACTTCCCAGCCGCGCTTGCTCACGCTGCCGTCCGACCCGGCATGTATATTCCAACGGAAGTTCTGCAAATCCTGCTGGTGCAAGAGTTTCTCGCCCAGGTACGTTTGATACAAGCGGCCGTTTTCGCCTACCTGGAGCACCAGATCGGTGTTGTCCGTAGAGATGCGGATGGTTTCTTTTTCCGCTGCATGGGCATACGTCAGGGACGCACATGCAAAGAGAGTTACAAGTAAATTTCTCATGGTGTACGATAAATTTAGTTACCAAAATATATAAATTAAATTAGAATGAAAGACTTGCGCTGAATTCCAGAGTGAGTGGGCGCAAATAATTACCGCTCATATAGTGATCCTTGAACTTTCCGGCTTCTTCCTTGCTCAACAGTTCGGCACCGTTGATAGTGCCGCTGGCACCCTTCTGATTCAGGAAGTTCACAACCGTAGCTCCCAAAGAGAGATGCTTGTTTACCTTCCAGTTCACGCCGCCGAAGGTTTCCCAACGGCCGTTGAAGTAGAGGGCATTGGTCAGATTGGCATACGTCTTTCCGAAATAACGGAAGCTGAGCCATACGCGCAGGTCGGGAGTGATGTTGTAGCTGGGATCTATTTCAGCAAGTACCTGCGGAATTTCTTTCACGATGTTGCCATTGGCATTCAGGTCGGGCACTCCTTCAAAGGGAGACCTGATGAAATAGTTGTTATAAGTCGGCTTCTGGTAAGTGAACAGGGCATGCAGATGGAAACCTTTGAACGGATTGATTTCTGCCGAGGTAGTCCAGCCCAGGGTCTTGATGTCGTATATTAATAAGGTGGTTTTGGATTGCGTCGTACCGGGTTTCGTTACGTTCTGCTGGTCGATGTTGTTCGACTTGGAAATATATGTAATCATGGAAGTCAGATTTATCCAGTTGTTATGGTAGAACAGTCCGCCACGCAGCAAAGGGATGGTGACGCGTTTGTATTGCTCCTCGGTGGGACCTGTTCCGGCATACTCGTTGATGCGGGGGAAGCGGGTGGCAACAGTTCCATCGGCTGTAAGACCGAAGTTCTTTGTTATCTTATAAGTGAATTGTGCGGTTGCTGCATAATTCAGCTTGTCCTTTACCACTTTATGGGGTTCTATCTTTTCAGTAGAAAGTATGTTGCCGTCATTGTCCGTATATGAATGGGTATCGCCGATATGGAAACCCGCATAACGTCCGTAAGGTATCTGGTCGGCAGACATACGGTAGTATTCCAAGCGGGCACCGTAATAAACGTTAATCTTCGGAGTGATCTGCCAGTTGTCCGTGAAGTAGGCAGCCAGTTTGTTTTCATATCCTTTGGTATATTCCGGACTTAGCTCATTGAAGCCTCTGAACTTATTGGTACTTCCGTCGGCTTCCCGACGATTCAGTATCTGTGGGTATTCGGTGACAGTTCCTATCCATTGGAAAGAGGAAGAATGATAATCCAAATGATAGTACCACTCGTTCAATCCTAACCTCATATCGTGGTTGCCCACTTTCTTTTTCAGTTCGGAAGTAAGCAAAGCATTCTTCACTTTGCCGAAGTGCAACCAAGTGCGTCTTCCTTCCACCAATCCGGTGTAGGCTTCTTTGGAGTCATCCAGGAAAAGACCATCTGTTGCAGTCGCCTCGCTGATATTACTACCGCCAAAGTCTACATAATTGGCTTCGGGGGCATTCATAAATTTGGCGTTAAGTGTCCAGTTTAGATTATTGCGGAAGGTATAGTCGAATAGCATAGCTACTTCGTGCGCCTTGTTTCCGGTGAAATCGCCGAAGCGTCCGCTTTTCATCTTACCATCCGTCACGTCCATGTACTGAAAACGTCCGCCTTCGGGAGCGTACGAGGAAGTACCCAGCTTGAAGCCCGGAATTTCTTTCACACTGCCATCTCCCACATAAATAAAGGGAGCCGCATTAATCATTGAGCCGAGCGCATTGCTTTTCGAGAATTTATAGATGACGGAGAACTTGCCACGATTGTTATTGAACAATCGGGTCAATCCGGCGTGATAAAGCTGGGTACGGTCGCTGAAGTTCTCAAACTTAGGAGCAAAACTGCCCGGATCAAAGTTCTGATAGACACTGGCTGTATAAAGCCAACGGTCGCCAATGCCACCGGATACATTCATGTCCACATTCTGCCAGCCGAAGTGGTTGGTGTGGTAATTCAGTACTCCTTTAAATTCTTTCTGCCCTAACTTGGAGAAGGTATTCACCGAATAAGCGATGTTTCCGGTAGTGATGGCGGATTCGGACGGGTTCATCAGGCCCACTTCGCCCAGACTGGCATCGCTGCGCCAATGGGTAGCCAGTTTGTGCACAGCCGAAGAATATACGGCAGGTAGTCCGTTCTCATATACATTCACATCCTCACTGGGCAGTCCGATTTGAATTTCACGGGGTTTATTGGCATCCGAAGCGTTCAGCATCACATTGCGTTCGCTACCTTTGGATTTCTTTGTACTAATGGTGTCGTTTACTTCTGCCGGATTGCTTGCCATTGCAGAAGAAGCGAATGCGATAATCATCGGCACGATGTGAAAAAAGAGATTGATTTTCATGATATTCATTGATTTAAAATTAAATACTCTGAAGAAAGAACCGGGAAGGATTTTACCCCTTGTTTTTCAACGAGGGCAAAATTAGAGGGTATAATAACGCACTGTTTCTACAAGTAGATATTAAGTAGATTGACAGGAGAGGTGTACAAGGAATAATAGCTTTATAATTAACTATTTAGTAATACTTGCTTTAGAAAAGTAAGTAGATGTATCTGTTTACTGAAAACTTTTAATATCTTTGTATTTATCCACTTTTAATGAATACCTCCTATGAAGAAATGCTTATTATCAGGATTATTTTTGCTATTCGTACTTCTGCCTTTTCGTGCTACAAATAAAGTTGACTTGTCCGGAGAGTTAGAAACTGCTTTGAAACTGCGTAACCAATATTCACGCCAGAAAGAAACACGTATTGACAGTCTTAAACATTTACTCTATCCGAATATGAATGATGATGAACGTTTCCTGTTGTATAACGCCATTTATGAAGAATATTATACTTACCGGTTTGATTCGGCCATATATTACGTAGACCGGGAAGAAGAAGTGGCTATGAAACTCTCCAATCCTACATATCGCAACCTGAGTATCATTCATCGTTCCATCCTCCTCGCCACTTCGGGATATTTCAGTGAATCCATTCAAAACTTGGAACAGATAGACAGCCGTACACTGGACAACGCATTACGGATAGAATATTATACCGCTTATGAGTGGGCATATAGTATGTGGGCCGAATACTCCAATGATAATATATATGCTCCCCGTTATTATGAAAAGGAGATGCTTTATCAAGATTCACTTATCAGTGTTCTACCAGTCGGTTCACCGTTGCATCATTACTGGAAAGGCGAAAACTTCTATCGTCATCGCAGGTATGCCGAAGCTAAAAATTGCTATAAAAAAGCGTTGGAAGGATTACCGGTCAATGTCCGCTTGTTTGCTATGGCAACTTACGGACTGGCATTGGTGTACTCACGAACCAACAACTGGAAAGAATATGAGAATTATCTGATAAAGGCAGCTATTTCCGATCAGGTATGCCCATTGAAAGAGAATCTTGCCTTGCAGGAACTGGCGTTATACATCTTCAAGAACAGGGATGGAGAAGTTTCACGTGCCAATCGTTACTTAAACTATTCTCTAGAAGATGCCATGTATTATAACAACCGTCTCCGTATGCTCGAAATAGCAAGAAAATTCCCTTCCATTGTTCTTTCATATCAGAAACAGAACCTTATTGAAAGCCAACGCTTGCAATGGTCACTGATATGTATCAGTCTTTTATCTATCGGACTGGTAGTTTCTTTGGTTTATATATATCGGCAGATGAACCAACTT
>ENA-OPYU01000057-OPYU01000057.1-human-gut-metagenome-genome-assembly--contig:-NODE-57-length-37634-cov-5.189031_pt1 | contig 37634 bp, 47 predicted proteins | sample MGYA00242637_ERZ504482 | MGnify/ENA primary metagenome ERZ504482 (study PRJEB26092, sample SAMD00036237) | human gut metagenome | host: Homo sapiens | study: EMG produced TPA metagenomics assembly of... | reverse complement strand
GAGTAATATATAATAATTCTTGCGTTACAGATTAAGTAACAACATAAGGATGCGCGATTAGCTCAGTTGGTAGAGCACCTGACTCTTAATCAGGGTGTCCAGGGTTCGAACCCCTGATCGCGCACTTAGAAATCACTGTTTTTGCAGACCAGAAGCTGCGGGGGCGGTGGATTTTTTGTGCGTATTTTTAAGATGGTTCAGTCTTTTCATTATTTTGCCGGAGGTAAGTGTAAGCAACAAAAGTACCATATTTTTTGAGTATTATTTCGGATCTTGAAAATATAATGAGGATATCGGTCTGAATGAACTTGCGGATGGACAAGGCAAAAGGTCTGCTCAAAAAAGGATACAAAGTATACGAAGTAAGTGAAATGGTAGGATACAATAATCATCGCTATTTCACAGATATTTTTAAAAAGGTATACAGGCGAGACGCCAAAAAATCTACCAGGATCATGTGTATCATCAGGATGCAGAATGAAAAAAAGTTGTTTTTTCGTGAAGAAATAGAGAAAAACATTTTGTGTTTTCGTGAAAAAAAGTGCTGTATACATTTCTGGTTTTTTCGTGATATAATAAAGAAAAAACATGGAAAAAAGGGGGGATGTATATGGTTTTTAAGCGTAAAGTATACGATAAGCTTTTGGAATGGAAAAAATTATCGGCCGGGGCATCTGCAGTATTGCTGGAGGGAGCAAGGCGTATTGGAAAAAGTACGATCGTAGAAGAATTTGCGAAAAATGAATATGATGATTATATGGTCCTTGATTTTGCAAGAGAGAATAAAGATGTGCGAAATAATTTTATTGAAAATATGGATGATCTGGACAGCTTTTTTCGGAATTTGTTTTTGTTAAAAGGAAAAAGCCTGAATGGAAAAAATTGTGTGATTATTTTTGATGAAGTACAGTTGTTCCCGTATGCAAGACAGGCAATTAAATATTTGGTGGCAGACGGAAGATATGAATATATAGAAACGGGATCCCTGATTTCTATTAGAAAAAATGTAAAAGACATTTTGATTCCGTCAGAAGAATATAGAATAAAGATGTATCCCATGGATTTTGAGGAATATTTATGGGCATTGAACGATACTGTGACGATTCCGGCAATCACAGAAGCATTTCAAAAGCGAAGAGCGCTTGGAGATGCGATCCACAGAAAGATTATGAAAACATTTCGTACTTATATGGTGGTCGGCGGAATGCCACAGGCAGTGGAGGCATTGGTCAGTGGAAAAAACTTTTGCACAGATTGATTTTGTAAAGCGCAATACTTTTGAGCCTTTATGAAGAAGATCTGTCAAAATATGATAATGAAAACAGAGAAAAAGCTTCTGTGATATATAAGACGCTTCCGGAACAGTTGGAAAATGAAAAACTCTCATTTTAAATTTTCTCTTTTGGATAAGAATGCCAGATATCAAAACTATGTAGATGCAGTTAGTTTTATTGCAGAATCAATGATCGGAAATGAATGTATCAATGTAACGAAGCCGGAGGTTTCATTAGAATTGTTTGCGGATAGGAGTAATTTCAAGTTGTATATGGGGGATACCGGACTTTTGGTAACACAGGTTATGAAGAATCGAGATGATTCCGATGAAGATCTGTATAAATCTCTGATCGTTGGAAATTTAGGGATCAATCAGGGGATGATTCTGGAAAATATGGTGGCTCAGATGCTGCGTGCATCCGGGCACGATTTGTATTTTCATGAGTATCTGTACAGACCGGAAGGCTCATCGAGAGAAAAGAAATATGAGATAGATTTCATGACCGTGAAAAAGAAAAAGATATGTCCGATCGAAGTAAAGTCATCGGGGTATAACATCGCATAAATCATTTGATTATTTAATTCGAAATATCAGTTGAAAATGGAAGACAGATATATCATTTATACGAAAGATCTGAAATACCAGGATGGGATTTTGTATCTGCCGATTTATATGACGATGTTGATTTAGGAAAAGGTCGGTTTCTAAAAGATCCCCAAACGATATTTGCAAACCAATAATCTGAACAAAGTGTTGCAAAATTTAGATGGGGATCATCCAGTTATATAAAAAAGATATTGCCAAATATGATCCAAATGAGAATTTAAATGAGCATTTTAAATTTTCAATATATGAACACAGCTTTATCTGGTTAAAAGAAGCAGGAGTTGCGTTACCTGTATTCTGTGCGCAGGAACCAAGAATCCCATTGCTACTGTCAAAGGCGACGAATATGTTTAAATTATTTTTGTCTGATGTGGGATGCTGAAAAAGCAGAGATTACCGGAAGATTATATTTACCAGATGGATCTGAGCATCCTGCAGGATGACTGATGTTTTCACTCCATCTTTCCACGTGACCCCGCGCAGAGGGAAGGGCGGCTTACACCGTCCCCCTCTTCACAAGCATAGTAGACACCTCTGTCTTTGTCGGAGGCTGTCCGGGTGTATTTAAAAGATCGATGAGTTTTTGCGCAGCAGCTTCTCCCATATACTGTTTCGGGACATGGATGGTTGTCAGTGCGGGCTCAACGACGCTACCAAGAGGGAGGTTGTCGAATCCGACGATACCGATATCCTGCGGGATCCGATATCCGCTTTCTTTTAAGGCTTTCATGGCGCCTACTGCAATCAGATCGTTGTCTGCAAAGTAGCAAGAGGCCAGTTCTTCTCCATTTTTGATCAGTTCCAGCATGTCGGTATATGCCCCTTCCATGGAAGGGGTCAGGCTGTGGACGATCGAGCGGGAGGAGGACATACCAGCCGCGCGCACTGCCTTGTAAAAACCTGAGGAACGCTCTGCAAAGTTGCTGATCTGGTAGGCGGATCTAAGATAACCGGGCTGTGTTTTACAAGTCCGGATCAGGTGTCTGGCTGCCAGATATGCACCCTGCACATTGTTGATCAGAACGCAGTTACAGGGAACTGTCTCAAAATAAGCATCCAGAAGGACAACCGGGATCGGAAGATTTAAAAACGGTTTCAGATCTCCGGCTTCCATTTCTGTTCCAAGCAGAATGATTCCTGCACAGTCAGAATACTGAATTTCTTCAATCTGTTTCGTGATCGTATCCTCATCTTCATAAATATAGCTGATCTTCAGACGATAGTCATTCTTTTTGCATCCCTGTGAAATTCCCTCGGAAACCTGAGAGAAAAACGGGGTATCTGCAACAACTGTTCCATGTTTTTTATAGATAACAAAATAAATCGCCCCGGAAGTGGTATGTTTTTCCGCGATCCGGGAAAAATCATATCCATATTTTTCTGCGGCATCCAGGACGAGCTGCCGTGTTGCAGTGCTGACTCCTGGTTTGTGGTTCAGTGCCATGGAGACAGCGGCGGCAGAAAGATTCAATTTTCTTGCAAGTTCCTTTGCTGTAATTCCCATATATGATCCTTTCGAATTGTTGTTTTGTGTTCTGAATTTATTATGAACCAGATACAAAGAAAAAACAATAATTAAGTGAAAAATACTTAATTATTGGATGAAATTGAGTTTCTGCGAAGCTATACTGAAGTTAGAAAACAACAAGAAAATCCTTGAAAGAAAAAGCAAAATACACAAATACAAAGGGTATGTGAAAGGAGACTGAATCATGAAAAAAATTCAAGCTGGGATTTGCACCCACAAGAAGAAGTATTTTCAGCGCACCGGATGCGGTTAAGTACAGAGGGCTGACAGCACAGAGACTAAAAGAGTTGGGTGTGGACTTTGTGGACATCACAGACATCAACGAAGAAGGACTTCTGTATGATGACAAAGATGTCGATAAAATCGTAGAAAAATTCAAAAAGGAAGGTGTGGATGGTCTGATGCTCCCACACTGTAATTTCGGTACAGAATACGTCTGTGCAAGACTGGCAAAGAAACTGGATGTTCCGGTGCTTTTGTGGGGACCGCTGGATGAGAGACCGGAGCCAAACGGTGTGAGACTGCGCGACACACAGTGCGGACTGTTTGCAACAGGAAAGGTGCTCAGAAGATTTCAGATTCCATTTACATATCTGACAAACTGCAGATTAAACGATCCGGTCTTTGAACGTGGAGTCAAAGATTTTCTTGCAGTATGTAATGTCGTAAAAAACATTTAAAAATATCCGGATTCTTCAGATTTCAACACGTCCGTTTGACTTCTGGACGACAATGTGCAATGAAGGAGAATTGCTCGAAAAATTTAATATTCAGCTGGCGCCGGTTCCGATGACAGAGCTGACAGAAGAAGTAAAAACAGTTCGTGAAGACAAAGAAAAAATGGAGCAGATGATCGCTTACATCAAGGATACTATGGTTATCAAGATCAAAGAAGAGGAAGTAGAAATGGTAGCAGCTCTGGCTCTGGCAATGAAGAGTCTGGTAGAGAAATATGGATGTCAGGCAGCTGCGATCCAGTGTTGGAATGCGCTTCAGACAGAAATCGGAATTATGCCATGTGCAGCAAATGCGATTCTCAATGAACAGGGCATTCCGGTAGTCTGTGAAACCGATATTCACGGAGCAGTGACCGCACTTCTGGCAGAAGCTGCGGGAATGGATGAAAAGAGAGGATTTTTCGCAGACTGGACGATCCGTCATCCTGACATTGAAAACGGAGAACTGCTGCAGCACTGCGGGCCATGGCCGATGTCGGTTGCACAGGAAAAACCGGAACTGACGTATCCGCTGGCATTCGAGCATCCGGGAAGTCTGACTGCAGAAGCAAAACACGGAGAAGTGACACTGTGCCGCTTCGATGGAGACAATGGAGAATATTCACTTCTTCTTGGAAACGCAAAAGGTGTGGAAGGACCGAAAGGAATGGGAACATATCTCTGGGTAGAAGTGGAAAACATCAAACGTCTGGAAGCCAAGATTGTAGAAGGACCGTATATTCACCACTGTGTCGGTATTCACAAAAATGTAGTTCCGGTACTGTATGAGGCATGTAAATATATCGGCGTGAAACCGGATCTCTATGATCCGATCGAGGAAGACGTAAAAGCATATCTGCGCGGTGAGTGAGAGAAAGGAAGGTAAGATATGAATTTAAAAGCATTGGCTTATCAGCTTAGAAGAGACACCATAGACATTATCTGTGCCGGAAAGGCAGGGCATATCGGCGGTGACATGAGCGTGATGGAAGTTCTGGTAGAGCTGTATTTTGATCAGATGAACATTGACGCAAAAAATCCAGAAGATCCGGACAGAGATCTGTTTGTACTCAGTAAGGGTCATTCTATGGAGGCATACTATGCAGTGCTTTCGGAAAAAGGATTTCTGGATAAAGAAGATGTCCTGAAAAATTTCAGCAAATTTGGTTCTAAATATATTGGCCATCCGAATAATAAACTGCCGGGTATCGAGATGAATTCCGGTTCTCTGGGACATGGACTTCCGGTCTGCGTAGGAATGGCAAAGGCAGCCAAAATGGATCACAAAGACCGCCGCGTGTATGTAGTTATGGGAGATGGAGAGCTGGCGGAAGGGTCTGTCTGGGAAGGCGCCATGGCAGCACATCAGTATCAGTTGGATAATCTGTGCGCAGTGGTAGACCGTAATCGTCTTCAGATTTCCGGAAACACAGAAGATGTGATGGGACACGATGATTTGCATGAACGTTTCAGAAGCTTTGGGTGGCATGTGATCGATGTAAAAGACGGAAATGATATCGATGAACTGCACGCTGCATTCGAAGAGGCAAAGCGTGTGAAGGGGAAACCAACGGTACTGATCGCCAATACGGTGAAAGGAAAAGGTTCTTCTATTATGGAAAATAAAGCAAACTGGCATCATAAAGTTCCGACACAGGAAGAGTATGATATCATTATGAAAGACTTAAAAACTGCAGAGGAGGCGTTGTCATAATGGGAAAAACAGCAAATAAACAGATAATCTGTGAAGTATTGATGGAAGCTGCAAAAGAAGATAAAGATATTGTTGCGCTCTGCAGTGATTCCAGAGGAAGTGGATCTTTTACACCATTTGCAGATACGTATCCGGAACAATTCGTGGAAACCGGAATTGCAGAACAGAATCTGGTCAGTATTGCAGCCGGACTTGCAAAATGTGGAAAGAAATCTTATGCGGTTTCACCGGCATGCTTCCTTTCTACAAGAAGCTATGAGCAGTGTAAAGTGGATGTTGCATATTCCAACACGAATGTAAAACTGATCGGAATCAGTGGCGGGGTCAGCTACGGTGCTCTGGGGATGAGTCATCATTCCGCGCAGGATATTGCGGCAATGAGTGCGATTCCGAATATGCGCGTTTATATTCCAAGTGATCATCTGCAAACGAGAGAACTGACAAAAGCGTTGTTAAAAGATGCAAAAAACCGGCGTACATCCGTGTGGGAAGAAATGCAGTAGATCCGACTTACGAGGAAGATAATGTACCATTTGAAATGGATCATGCGACAGTTGTGACAGAAGGAAATACAAATGGAAACGACGTAGCGATCATCGCCTGCGGAGAAATGGTAAAACCAGCCAAAGATGCAGCCAGGCTTTTAAAAGCAGAAGGAATTTCAGCGTCCGTTCTGGATATGTACTGCATCAAACCACTGGATGAGGAAGCAATCGTGCGCATGGCAGGAAATGCAAAAGCAGTCCTTACAGTAGAAGAGCATGCACCGTTTGGAGGACTTGGTTCTATGGTGGCACAGGTAACAGGAAGAGAATGCCCGAAAAAAGTAGTAAATATGTCTCTTCCGGATGCACCGGTTATCACAGGAACTTCAAAAGAAGTATTTGATTATTACGGCCTGAATGCAGAAGGTATTGCGAACAAGGCAAAAGAAATCCTGAAATAGGGGACAGGAGAGAGGACATGGCAGAGAGCTATATTATCAGTATTGATCAGAGTACGCAGGGAACAAAAGCGCTGCTTTTTGATCAGGACGGCATGCTGCTTCAGAGAAAAGATCTCCCGCATAAGCAGATGATCAATGAAAAAGGATGGGTTTCTCATGATCCGGAAGAAATTTACCAGAATGCCGTACAGGTGGTGAAAAATCTGGTAGAGGCGTCCGGGATTTCAAAGGAGAGCGTCAAAGGAATCGGAATCAGCAATCAGAGAGAAACTTCTCTTGTCTGGGAAAAAGAGACCGGAAAAGCAATCGCGCACGCTGTTGTCTGGCAATGTGCAAGGGCCGCTGAAATCTGCCGCCGTGTGGAGAAAACAGGGGCGGCAGAGATGATCCGGAAAAAGACAGGGCTTGCGCTTTCGCCGTATTTTCCGGCTTCGAAACTGGCATGGCTGAAAGAAAATGTAGAAGGTGCAGAAGCACTGGCAAAGAAACATGCGCTGTGTTTCGGAACAATCGATACCTGGCTTGTATACCGGATGACACATGGAACGTCTTATAAAACGGATTACTCCAACGCATCCCGCACCCAGTTGTTTGATATTTTTGAGCAGAGATGGGATGAAGAAATCTGTCAGTTATTTGGACTGGATGCACAGGATCTGGCAGAAGTATGTGATTCGGACAGCTGTTTCGGAGAGACAGATCTGGATGGATTTTTTGAAAAACCAGTTCCGATCCACAGTGTACTGGGAGATTCCCATGGAGCATTGTTTGGGCAGGGGTGTCTGGAAAAAGGAATGATCAAGTCCACGTATGGAACCGGATCATCTATTATGATGAATATCGGGGAGACACCGGTGCTGAGCACGCACGGTGTAGTAACTTCTCTTGCATGGGGAATGCAGGGGAAAATCAACTATGTGCTGGAAGGAAATATCAACTACACGGGAGCAGTCATTACATGGCTCAAGGATGATATGGAACTGATTCAGTCGCCGGCAGAGACGGAAGAACTCTGCAGAAAGGCAGAAGCAGACGACAGTCTGTATTTTGTTCCGGCATTTACAGGACTTGGAGCTCCGTACTGGAACAGTGAAGCGAAGGGCGCTTTAATCGGCATTACAAGAACGACAAGAAAGGCGGAAATGGTGTGCGCAGGAGTAGAATGTATCGCATACCAGATTGCAGATGTGGTAAATGCGATGAGTCAGGATGCAAAAACCGAGATTCAGGAGCTGCGAGTGGACGGTGGTCCGACCAGAAATCAGTATCTGATGCAGTTCCAGAGCGATATCCTGAATCGAAAGGTGCTTGTGCCGGATGCAGAAGAGCTCTCCGGGATTGGAGCTGCTTATGCAGCCGGAAGAGGACTGGGGCTGTATGGAGATGAAGTGTTTACGCGTCTGAAACGTCAGGAATATGCGCCGAAGATGTGTGAAGAAATAAGAGTGCGAAAGTACAATGGATGGAAAGACGCTGTAAAAAGCGTATTAAAGTAAATGCTTGCGAACTTCAGAAGGTGTGTATGCAGTAAATCGTAATAAATATGGGAAATTCGGATTTCATTGACGTATTGAAGAAACGAAATTCCCATATTTTTTTGAAGAATCGGCAGAAGTGCTCTTTGAAAAAGTCAATATCGACTTAAAATAAGTTAAAAAGGCTCTAGTATCTTTGGAAAATACACCATATAATATACTTGTAAAGAGAAAAAGAGATAAAAAAGGATTAGGTGAGGAATATGAACAATACAGTAGTATTGAAAGACAGAGCATATGTCGAGAAGAAGCAGAGTAAGAAAACATGGATGGACAGAGTGAAAAAATATTTTCAGGAAAACAGAGAAACGATCATAGCAGGACTTCTCTCTATGAATGGTGATGTAAATGCGTATCGCATGTTGGAGTGGAAAGATAAATAATGGAATATACAGTTGGCAAATAATGCTCCGGGGTCGAGAGAGACTTACGGAGTTTTTTAATGGTTTTATTTAGGGATAAAGGAATTGTTTTTCATTGGCTGATGTCGTATAATAGCACAAAATGTAGTAATCTGAAGGGGTGGAGTGTATGGAAAAGGATATGACCGTTGGGAATCCAACGAAGATGATACTGAATTTTACGATTCCTCTTTTTATAGGAAATGTATTTCAGCAATTGTATAATATGGCAGATACAATCATCGTCGGAAAATTTGTAGGGGCAAATGCGTTGGCGGCAGTAGGGTCTACAGGAACGATCATGTTTTTGATCATTGGTTTTCTGCAGGGGATGACTGCCGGATTTACAGTGCCTACTGCACAGAAATTCGGAGCCGGAGATATGAGATCCGTTAGAAAAACAGTAGGTTCAGCTGCGATCCTGTCGCTCATCGTGTCAGCGATCATGACTGTGATCAGCATGGTGGGAATGAGATGGTTGCTTCATTTTATGAATACGCCGGATAATATTTTTGACGATGCTTATCGGTATATTATGGTGATCTGTGCAGGGATTTTTGCGCAGGTGTTATATAATCTGCTGGCAAGTATTCTGCGTGCGCTGGGAAACAGCAAGACACCGCTTTATTTTCTGATCCTGGCTGCGGTTTTGAATATTATTCTGGATCTGGTATTTATTATTGTGTTCCATATGGGAGCGGCAGGCGCGGCTTATGCAACTGTGATCGCACAGGGCATCTCAGGAGTGTTATGTCTGGTTTATATCATCAGAAAGGTTCCGATTTTAAGACTTACAAAAGAAGACTGGAAATTGGATGGAACATTGGTGAAGATCCAGTTTGGAATTGGATTTCCGATGGCGTTTCAATATTCCATCACGGCGATCGGCGCAATGATGATGCAGTCTTCTCTGAATATCCTGGGTTCCGTGGCGATTGCAGGATTTACGGCAGCCAGCAAGATCGAGCAGCTGGTAACACAGGCGTATGTGGCGCTGGGAACGACGATGGCAACTTATTGTGCCCAGAATATGGGGGCAGGAAAGATTCTCAGGATCCGACAGGGATTTAAAAGCGCGACATGGATGGGCTTTGCATATGCCGTTGTGACGGGGATATTTGTGATGTTTGCAGGCAAATATCTGACGCCATTATTTCTGTCAGAAAATCTGGGGCAGATCATGGGATATGTGGATATTTATCTGAAATGTGTCGGACTGTTTTTTATTCCGCTTACTGTGGTGAATGTGTATCGAAATGGAATCCAGGGCATGGGATTTGGAATTCTTCCAATGATGGCCGGGGTGGCAGAACTGATCGGAAGAGGTGTAGTTGCCATCGGGGCGGCACACTATAAAAGTTATGTGGGAGTATGTCTGGCAAGTCCTGCGGCATGGGTGCTGGCAGGCGGGCTGCTGCTTGTGATGTATTTTCATATCATGAAGAGGTACACGGAGGATTTGAGCGGCCAGAAGTAGAAAGAATTACGAAAGAGGAAAAAGATGCGCGGCAAAAGAGAAAGAACCAAAACAGTAAAGTATATATGGAGCGGACTTTTATTTCTGGCGGTCAGTGGCATTTTGACACTGATCGCAAGAATCAGTCTGTCATTTTCGGAATGGTATTCTACTTATATTTACAAAGGCCTGGTGTCTGTGATCGGGCGGTTGTTTGGGAAAGTTCCATTTTCGTTTGTGGAGCTGAGTCTTTATGTTGTGATTTTTTTGGATGATTGGAACTGGAATCCATGCAGCTTTCGAGTCCAGGAAGGCAGGAAGAAAAGCAATTTGGCAATGGCTTGCGGGATTGTTTTTGGGCGGCTGTATTATGCTGTTTGTATTTGTGATCAACTGCGGCATCAATTATCATAGAGAATCTTTTTCGGAAAAATCCGGGCTCAAAATACAGACGTATTCGGTGAAAGACTTGCAAGCAACCTGTCAATGGCTGACAGAAGAGGTCAATCGTCTGAGTGCACAGGTAGAGAGAACTGAAAACGGAGAGCTGCAGCTGCCGGAGGAGATACGACAAGAAGCAGTCCGGTCCATGCAGGCACTTGGCAGGCAGTATCCTGCGCTTCAGGGATATTATCCGAATCCCAAGCCGGTGCTGGTTTCAGAAATCCTGTCATATCAAAAACTGATGGGAATTTATGCGCCATTTACGATCGAGGCAAATTATAATCAGGATATGCCGTCATATGATTTTCCGTTTACCATGTGTCATGAATTGTCTCACTTACGAGGATTTATGCAGGAGGAAGAAGCCAATTTTATTTCATTTCTGGCATGCAGGGAGTCAGACATGACAGAATTTCAGTACAGTGGAACGCTGTCTGCGTGGGAGTACGCCATGAATGCTCTATACAGGGCAGATCCAAAAGTGTGGCAGGAAGTAAGAGAAGGTCTGAGCAAAGCGGCAGAACCGGATTTGCGGGCAGACGATCAGTTTTGGTCAGAATATGATGGGAGCGTGGCAGAAGTGGCGAATATGGTGAATGACACGTATCTGAAAGCAAATGGACAAAAGCAGGGTGTCAAAAGTTACGGGAAAATGACGGATCTGTTGGTTGCTTATGATCAGAGTCTTTGAAAAGAGTGAAAAAGTGATTTGAAAACGGAATATTTTGGGTTTAGGAACATAGAATAGAAGTGTAGAAAAAGTAAAAGAAAAAAAGAATAAAAAAATTTTTCCAAAAAACACTTGCAATTCTAATGGAGCTATGATAATATATAACTCGGTCATCACTGAAGCAGTGATACAGACAAGGCTCCATGGTCAAGCGGTTAAGACATCGCCCTTTCACGGCGGTAACACGGGTTCGATTCCCGTTGGAGTCATTAGTCTTCGGACTAACAACAAAATAAGGCGCAGTAGCCAAGTGGTAAGGCGTGGGTCTGCAACACCCTGATTCACCGGTTCAAATCCGGTCTGCGCCTCTTGGGAAACCTCAGAAACTTATGTTTCTGAGGTTTTTTGTTAGTGTCACAGTAAAAATACCCCCTGGAGTGGTAGTAGGAAATCAAAGCAAACCAGCAAGCGTATCACAAAACCCCAGTATGATCCCAATGCAGAAGTAGATTATCTGGATAGCCAGATGAAACGTATTCCATTTATTGCGCAAATGAAAGCATTGGATTTTGAAAGATATAAAGTACAATACCGGCAGGACGGAAGATTAGAGGCAGGAATGCCGGTGATAGATGGACGGGATCAGGAGGCTTTGCCTGGAAATTCTGAAACCGTTATGCAGATAGATTATAAGTTTCTTCAGGATGGATTGTTTCTTCCGGATGACAGCGGATAAACCTAACAGCAGAAACCAAAGCTACCTTAAAAATAAATTTTACAAACTTTTAAAGCAAACTTGATCATAACCAGAAATTGTTTATGTTAAACTTGCTCAAGAAAAAACGATTGGAATTTTATTCCGTCAGACTCATGACAGGAGGATTTGAGCAATGAAGTTTAAACTAAAGCCAATAGAGCAAAAAAATGGATTCTTTATGATATCGGGAATTCAGCATTTGCGCTTCTGATCTCTACGATCATACCGATTTATTTTAATTATCTGGCGGGTGATGCCGGAATTTCAGAAGTGAATTATCTGGCGTACTGGGGATATGCAACCTCAGCGGCAACCGTAATCGTAGCTGTGTTGGGGCCGCTCCTTGGAACGGTCTCTGATGTAGCGGGAAGAAAAAAGAAAATCTTCATGATCGCACTGTTAGCGGGAGCATTTGGCTGTGTATTTCTTGGATTTATGCAGTCCTGGATTTGGTTTTTGTTGTTGTTTGTATTTGCAAAATCAGCGTATTCTTTAAGTCTTGTGATCTACGATTCGATGCTTACCGATATTACATCGGAAGAACGGATGGATGAAGTCTCTGCGCAGGGATATGCCTGGGGGTATATCGGAAGCTGTGTTCCGTTTATTTGCAGTCTGTTGCTGGTATTGTTTTATGATAAAGTGGGAATTTCGATGCAGACAGCGATGGGGATTTCGTTTTTTCTGGTAGCGGTCTGGTGGATTGCACTGACGGTTCCGCTTCTGAAATCATACCGTCAGACACACAGTCGGAAACCGACAGTACACGCAGGACAGTCCGGTGTGCAAAGATTGGGACAGATCGTTTCTGAATTAAGAAAAGACAAAAAGTGCTGTTTTTTCTGGCAGCATTTTTCTTCTATATTGATGGGGTATATACGATCATTGACATGGCAACTGCATATGGTACTGCTTTGGGGCTGGATACCACAGGTCTTTTGCTTGCACTCCTCTTGACACAAATTGTTGCATTTCCGGCGGCTCTGTTGTTTGGAAAGATTTCCAGAAAAGTAAGTGCATCGAGACTGATTCTGGTATGTATTTCTGCGTATTTTCTGATCGCTCTGTATGGGATCGGACTTCACAGGCAGTATCAGTTCTGGATCCTGGCAGTCTGTGTGGGATGTTTTCAGGGAGCAGTTCAGTCCATGTCCCGTTCCTACTATGCGAAGATCATTCCGGCAGAAAAATCCGGAGAATACTTCGGAATTTATGATATTTGCGGAAAAGGAGCTTCTTTTATGGGAACTATTCTGGTGTCTGCAGTGAGCCAGATTACAGGCAGTGTAAATCTGGGAGTAGGAGCGCTTTCTGTGATGTTTCTGGCAGGCTTTTTCTTGTTTTTGAAAGCGGACAAAACAGAAAAAAGCGAGGAAGAACAAGAAAATCCAGGCGTACTTTTTCAGCAGCCTGGATTGGGTCAGTGATCTATGCAAAAAATGCTTTTGCAGCTTTGAGAAGATATTCGGTATCCTTGACTCCGGCAGTTTCATATGGAGAATGCATTGCCAGTTGAGGAAGTCCGATATCTACGGTATTAAGTGCGACCTGCGTGTTGGAAATATTGCCCAGTGTGGAGCCGCCTGCCATGTCGGAACGGTTGGTAAATGTCTGATACGGAACGTCTACCTGCTTGCAGATATCCTTGAACATAGCGGCAGAAATGCCGTCTGTGCAGTATTTCTGGTTGGCGTTATATTTGATGACGATTCCTTCATTTAAATACGGGCGGTTGACAGGATCCGCTTTATCTGTATGGTTTGGATGAACTGCATGGGCATTGTCCGCAGAGATCATAAAACTCTTGGACAGTGCGATAAAGTAATCCTGTGTATCCATGCCGAATACCGTACAGATACGGAACAGCGTATCTCTAAGGAACGTAGATGCAGCACCCTGTTTTGTTGTACTTCCGACTTCTTCGTTATCCAGAACGCAGTGAACGGAAACCGCCTGTTTGCGGTCTGCGCCAAGCAGTCCGTAAAGAGAAGCACAGGCACACTGGAGATCATCCAGACGTGTAGCAGAGAGAAATTCCTCGTTTGCTCCCCAGAGAGTTCCCTTCTGACGATTGTAGAGGAAGAGGTCGTGACTCAAAATTTCCTCTTTTTCGACACCGGCATACTTTGAAATCGTATCTAAGAACGTATCTTTTGCAGAAATATCCCCGTATAATGGAAGCAAGTCTTTCTGTGCATTATAAGCGTATCCGCTGTTGGCATCCCGGTTCATATGAATGGCAAGATTCGGGATCAGAAGGAGATCCCGGTCTGCGTTGATCAGTTTCGCACAGTAGGTACCGTTTTCTTTTACGATCACCCGTCCGGCAACAGAAAGCGGACGATCAAACCATGGGGCACAGAGCATACCGCCATAGCGTTCTACGTTTAATTTGATGTAATGATCCTCTACGGCCATCTCCGGATTTTCTTTGATCTTAAAGGAAGGCGAATCACTGTGGCTTGCAATGATACGGAATCCATTTTGAAGAACTACAGATTCCGGAATGGAGAACGCAATGATAGAAGATCCGTTTCTTGTAACAAAATAATCATTACCAGGTGTTAAATTCCATGTCTGATCTTCTGACAGCTCTGTAAATCCATGTTTTGTCAGAATCTCTTTCGTAGTCTGCACTGCATGAAAGCAGCTGGGACTGTTCTCTATAAATTCCAGTAAATCTGTTGTAATTTTATTTGACATATTTTGTTTCCTCCTACATTCATAACTAATGTCTATTTTAGCACGAGGCTGCGGCGTTGAAAAGAGCCGGTGATTCTGTTACCATAAGGAATAGGTAAAACGATTTTCAGAGAAAGAAGAAGGTGAGAACAATGCGGATTTTAGTAGCAGAAGATGAAAAAGACCTGAACCGTCTGCTGAGCACCAGATTGAAAGCAGAGCATTACAGTGTGGACTCCTGTTTTGACGGACAGGAGGCGTTAGATTATCTGGAAGGGGCGCCATATGATGCGGTGGTCCTTGATATTATGATGCCGGTTCTGGACGGTCTGAGTGTCTTAAAGACGATGAGACAAAAGGGGAGTCAGACTCCGGTCTTGCTTTTGACGGCGAAGGACAGTGTGGAGGATCGTGTCCGCGGGCTGGATGCGGGAGCGAATGATTATCTGGTGAAACCGTTCGCGTTTGAAGAACTTTTAGCGCGCATCCGGGTGCTTCTGCGCAAACCAAAGGAGGCGCCGCAGACAGTCTGCAAACTGGATGATCTGGAAGTACATCTGGATACCCATCAGGTGCTGCGTGCAGGGCATGAGATCAAGCTTTCCGGAAAGGAGTTTGCGCTGCTGCGCTATCTAATCCAGAATACGGGAATTGTGCTCTCCAGAGACCGTCTGGAGCAGCATTTGTGGAATTATGATTATGCAGGCGGCTCGAATGTAATTGATGTATATATCCGTTATCTGCGTAAGAAGATTGACGAAGGGTCACAGACGAAGCTGATCCATACTGTGCGGGGTGCCGGATATGTTATGAGGGCGGAACCATGAAACGATTTTCTTTGAAATTAAAATTGACAGCGATGTATTCCTTTTTTTATGGTACTGGTGACCTGTCTCTGCCTTGCAGTCCCTTTTTTCTCTGAGCGGAAATGAAATCCTGACGTCTGCACAGATGCACTTAAGAGAACGTGTGCAGGAAAGTGCAGATGAAATCGAGCTGGAAGACGGGGAATTCGAAATTGATTCGGATTTTTATTCACTGGATAACAATGTATATCTGGCGCTTTATGATACAGGTGGAAACTTCTTATATGGAAAGGTTCCGCCGGGACTGGAACAGGCTCCGCAATTCGAGGATGGAAAGATTCAGACGGTGAAAAGTGGAACAGAGCAGTGGTATGTGTATGATGTGCAGTATGAAATGGAAAATGGTCAGGAATTCTATATCCGGGGTGTAGTTTCTGTTACAGAGACACAGAAGGAGTTTTTGATCGCAGTCCGATTTGCGGTGATTTTACTGCCTTTGACTGTGATTTTAACGGCGCTGATCGGGTATCGTTTGATCAGGCGAACGCTTCTTCCGGTACGGCAGATGACAGAGACCGTACAGGAGATTCAAAAAGACGGAGATTTAAGCCGCAGGATCGGAGTCAGTCAGGATACCGGGAAAGACGAATTTTATCAGCTGGCAGGAACATTTGACGGTATGCTGGAAAGTCTGGAACAGGCGTTTCTCAGGGAACGGCAGTTTACATCGGACGTTTCCCATGAGCTGCGAACACCGGTCAGTGTGATTCTGGCACAGTGCGAGGCATCTCTGAATCGCACAGATTTGTCAGAAGAGCAGAGGAAAGAAATTCTTCTGATCCGGAAAAAAGCAGGAGAAATGTCTCAGATGATCTCTCAGCTTCTGTTATTGTCACGGGCAGATCAGGGGCGGCAGCAGTTAAATAAAGAAGAGATCAATATTAGTGAATTGACAGAAATAATTGTGGAAGAACAAAAGATGCTGGCGCAGAGGCGTAAAATTGAGGTTCATACAGAGATAGAACCAGACATCACAGGCTATCTGGATGAATCCTTTTATATCCGTATGTTGGATAATCTGATTTCGAATGCAGTTTCTTACGGAAAAGAAGGTGGGAATATTAAAGTGACACTTCATCAGATTCCGTCAGGGGTACAGGGAACGGTAGAAGATGACGGAATCGGAATCAGCAGAGATGATCAGGTGCATATATGGGAGCGGTTTTACCGGGTGGATGCCTCACGAACTGGAAAGGAAGAAGGTTCGCACTCCGGCCTTGGACTTTCCATGGTAAAATGGATCGCACAGGCACATGGAGGGAATGTCCGGGTGGAGAGTGAGCTCGGAAAAGGCAGCTGCTTTACATTTGAGTTAAAATTCTAATCTTATTTTAATCTTCATGGAATATATTATCCTTACAAACAAAGAATAACAGTGTAGAAATGCAGTTGATAGAAAGAGAGGAATTAAAATATGATGAAGAAAAGATATTTTGCAGCGGCAGCAGTATGTGTGATGGCAATGAGTATGTTTACAGGATGTGCAGGAAATGATGGAAAGGATATCGGAAAAGATGCAGCGAAAACAGCAGCATTTTACAGATGCAGGTGTAACAGAAGACGAAATCACAAGGCTGAAAGTAAGCAAGGATCACGATGACGGAAGAAGCGTTTATGAGGTTGATTTTACAGTTGCATCCACAGGGGAAGAATATGATTATGAGATTTCAGCAGAAGATGGAAGCATACTTCAGGTTGACAAAGAGATGGAGAAGGGAAGTGTGAGTACGACGCAGAATCAGGATCAGAACGCTTCTGAAAATTCCACACAGCAGGGAAGCAGTAACACAGCAGATCAGACAGAGGCAGCAATTTCAGAGGAAGAAGCAACAAACCTTGCGTTGGAAAGAGTGCCGGGGGCATCTGCACAGGATTTGAGAATTCAGTTGGAGTTTGACGATGGAGTTCAGAAATACGAAGGCGACATTATTTATGACGGAAAAGAATATGATTTTGAAATTGACGCCAACACAGGAACATTTCTGGAATGGAGTGAAGAACGGGTTGGATAAGGGAAAGGATAAAAAGAAATGACAGGATTAAGTACACTATGTTATATCGAAAAAGACGGAAAATATCTGATGCTGCATCGCACAGTAAAAAATGAATGATGTCAATAAAGATAAATGGATTGGTGTGGGCGGACATTTTGAGGCAGACGAAAGTCCGGAGGAATGTCTGCTGCGGGAAGTGAAAGAGGAGACAGGATACACTCTGACTTCCTGGAAATATCGTGCGATCGTGACATTTGTGTCAGGTGACGGTGTGACAGAGTATATGTCCTTATTTACAGCAGATGGATTTACAGGAGAACAGATTGCCTGTGATGAGGGAGAACTTAGGTGGGTAGATAAAAAAGAAATTGACCGACTCAATCTATGGGAAGGGGATAAAATATTCTTCCGACTCCTGGAGGAATCGGAAGAATTCTTTTCTCTGAAACTGATCTATGATGGAAACGGAAAGCTATTGAAAGCGATGCTGAATGGAAAACCGATGAATTAGATCAGGTAACAATACATGACAATAAAGTGGCAGGCACTTCCGGCCATAACAAAAAGATGAAAAATCTCGTGGCTTCCGAAATTCTTATGTTTACTATTGAAGATCGGAAGCTTTAATGCGTAGATAATACCGCCGATTGTGTAGATGATTCCCCCTGCTAAAAGCCAGCCAAATGCCGCCGGCGATAATGAGTAGAAAATCTGTGTGAAAGCCAGTACGCAGATCCATCCCATTCCGATATAGAGAATGGAAGATACCCATTTCGGGCAATAGACCCAGAAGGCCTTGATCAGAATTCCTACAATAGCGATCCCCCAAACAATGGAAAGCAGAATCAGTCCGGTACGTCCTTTCAAAGTGATCAGACAGATTGGAGTATAGCTTCCGGCAATAAGGATAAAGATCATCATATGATCGATCTTTTTCAATATCGTATTTACTTTTGCAGAAATATCAAATGTATGGTAGGTCGTGCTGGCAGCATACAGCAGGATCAGGCTGATCGCATATACGGCAAGGGAAATGAGAGATACCCTGCCCGGTTCATGGGCTGCCTTTATCAACAGAGGAATCGCGCCGCAGATTGCCATAAGCATACCAATAAAATGTGTGATCGCGCTGCCGGGGTCTTTTAAATGTTGTGTTTTGTTCATTGATATCTTCCTCCTTAAAACTTGAAAATCACATGTAGTTTTCAAAACTACATTAAGTATATGTGTATATTACACCTTGTATTCCTTGAATGCAAGTGATTTTAAAAAATTTTTATAATCAAAGAAATTTTGACAGAAAAGGAAAATTCTGATATGATAATTCAGATTGTATTGTGGGACTGTTATACAGTCCCCTATTTTTGTTTTGAGAAAAGGAGATTTATGGAAGAATTAAAATTTGAAGAGTTAGAGTTGTGTCCTGAAATATTAAAAGCAGTAAAACATATGGGATTTGAAGAGGCATCACCGATTCAGTCCAAAGCAATTCCTGTGATCATGAGCGGAAAAGATGTGATCGGACAGGCGCAGACAGGAACCGGAAAAACAGCAGCCTTTGGAATCCCGCTTCTGGAAAAGATTGATCCGAAGAATAAAAAACCTTCAGGCGATTGTTCTTTGTCCGACAAGAGAGCTGGCAATCCAGGTTGCAGAAGAAATCAGAAATCTTGCAAAATATATGCATGGGATAAAAGTTCTGCCAATCTATGGAGGACAGGAGATTGTAAAACAGATCCGTTCTCTGAAAAGCGGCACACAGCTTGTGATCGGAACACCGGGACGTGTGATGGATCATATGCGCCGCAAAACTATGAAAATGGATCATGTGTATACGATTGTGCTGGATGAGGCGGATGAGATGCTCAACATGGGATTCCGTGAGGATATTGAGACAATTTTGGAAGGAATTCCACAGGAACACCAGACAGTACTTTTTTCTGCGACAATGCCAAAGGCAATCTTAGAGATCACAAAACAGTTCCAGACAAATGCGGAACTGGTGAAGGTGACGAAGAAAGAGCTCACCGTTCCGAACATTGAACAGTTTTACTATGAAGTGAAACCGAAGAATAAAGAGGAAGTGCTTTCCCGTCTTCTGGATATTTATACACCGAAACTCTCCGTTGTATTTTGTAATACGAAGAAACAGGTAGATCTGCTTGTGAATGGACTGCTAGGAAGAGGATATTTTGCGGCAGGACTTCATGGAGACATGAAGCAGGCACAGAGAGACCGTGTGATGCAGGGATTCCGTTCCGGAAAGACAGATATTCTTGTGTGTACAGACGTAGCAGCAAGAGGAATCGATGTGGATGATGTGGAAGCGGTATTTAATTATGATCTTCCGCAGGATGATGAATATTATGTGCACCGTATCGGAAGAACCGGACGTGCCGGACGCGTGGGACGTTCGTTCTCTTTTGTTTCCGGAAGAGAAGTCTATAAGCTGAAGGAGATTCAGCGGTACTGCAAGACGAAGATCTATGCGCAGAAGGTTCCGTCTTTGAACGATGTTGCCAATACAAAGATGGAAAATGTGCTGGAAGAGATCGAACAGATCATCGAAAATGAAGATCTGACAAAATTCCTTCAGATCATTGAAGAACGTGTCAATGAATCCGATTATACTGCAATGGATCTGGCAGCAGCATTTTTGAAATACTGTTCCGGACAGCAGGAGACAGAAGAAAAAGATATGGAATTTGGTGATACCGGGGCAGAAGAAGCTGGAATGGTTCGTCTATTTATTAATATCGGTAAGAAAAACAAAGCAAAACCGGGAGATATCGTGGGCGCAATTGCCGGTGAAAGTGGAATTCCGGGAAAACTGATCGGAACGATCGATATGTTTGATAAGTATACATTTGTAGAAGTTCCGAGAGAATATGCACGAGATGTACTCAATGCAATGAATCATACGAAAATCAAAGGAAAATCTGTTGCGGTAGAGCCGGCAAATCAGAAATAATCAAACTGGACTGGTTAAAAACACAATAACTGGACATTTTCATCTATCCACTCTGGTGGTAGGATAAGACCATCAAAAATGAAAAGAGGGAAAACGATGGAAAAGAGAAAGCAGACAGTAGTAAAACTGGCACAGACAGCACTTTTGGCGGCACTTTGCTTTGTATCATTTACATTTTTGCAGATTAAGATCCCGATGCCGGGTGGAGATGCCACATCCCTTCATATCGGGAATGCATTTTGTGTTCTGGGAGCATTGCTCTTAGGCGGTTGGTACGGCGGACTGGCCGGCGCAATCGGGATGACGATCGCAGATGTTCTGGATCCGATTTATATCGTGGGAGCACCAAAGACATTTGTGTTGAAGCTCTGTATTGGTCTGATCGTAGGACTTGTGGCACATCGTATCGGGAAAATTAATGAAAGTACAGATAAGAAATATGTATTCCGCTGGAGTGTCCTTGCATCCGTTGCAGGACTTGGGATTTAACGTGATCGCGGATCCATTGGTAGGAAAGTTTTTACAAACAGTATATTTTAGGACAGCCGCAGCAGATGGCAGAAGTACTTGCAAAATGGAGTACAGCAACCACATTTGTGAATGCAGTCGTATCTACGATTCTGGTGGCAGTTCTGTATAATGCACTGCGTCCGGTGTTGTTAAAAAGCGGGATGCTGCAGATTGTAAGAAAAACAGAAGAAGTCAAAATTTGAAATAGAGAAATGTGAAACCCTGGATGGAGAAATCAGATGAATTTCTTCATCTGGGGTTTTCTATTGCTTCTAAATATTGTTTTTATCATCCGATTCCAATAAAATAATGGGCAGACAAGAGGTGGAATAAGGATAAGAAAAAATTATTTTTAGGCACACCGACTATGGTTTAGCCGGTGTGCGGTTGTTAGTGACCAGAGTAAGTAAAAATTGCGGTGTAATATTCCACATCTTCAGAGGCTATGGACTCATTTCCTTCGTAAGGGCCATAGTATTTATAAGCACGGTCATCACGACCGGTGATATATACAAGCAAATCATCGGATGCATCTGTCAGATCCAATCTTTGCATAAATGTTTCATGCATCTGTTTGGCCGAGTTTGTAAGACCGATATCCTCAAGTTTGCGAGCCATTTGGTCTACTACATTTTTCATCTCGGCGAGTTGGGATTCGGAATAAACATCCCCGGTGGGAGTACTCGCTTTATCCACTATGAAGCAGATAGGTTCCTGAGTTCCGGTGTATTCTTGGAATGAGCGATCATATGTTAAAATGTGAGTTTCTGCAATTGTCCAGGCTGTTCTATACTGATATCGGTAAATACTAATGCAAATATATGTTTTATCTTTATCTTCTTTTAAAAATACTCCATTTTCCGTAATACTACCGCCGATATCAACAGGGTCAGCAAATGTTTTATACTCAGCAGTATTTTTTATAGTACCATCCTCATGTTCGTACATACGAAGTATAAGCTGCTTCTGAGGAGTTTGTACTCCACTGTTATTATTTGCATATGGTTCCAGAAAAACGGCAAGAAGTTCATTTTCTCCATCATGATCAAAGTCCAAAATACTGTAGTTCAAAAGACCGTGTATTTCTTTTTCCCATGTTAAAAAACGCTCATGTTCCATAGTATCAATTTGATAGGTTCCGTCATCTATTGTTCCATAAGAGGGAATCATTGTCTCATTTACATACTTTTCCCAATCATATGGAGTTTCCTTATTTTGAAAAGATGCAAAGAGACCACCACCTATGGTAACAGCTGCTGTAATTCCCAAAATGATTTTGGTGATGAAGCCTTTAGTAGCAGTTAGAGATGCGGTGGTTGGTTTTACATTGTTGAGGGCGGTTGGTTTATCTGCCATTGATAATGCCTGCCAGATCTCACTAGAAAGCGTGGGTGGTATTGGTGGAGTAGCTGCATTTTTGAAAAGGCAGAGGAAAAATGGAAGTGGTGCAAGACCATAAAGCTTAGTTCCTCTTTTTTCCAGTTCTCTGACTTGCAGTTCAATTTTTTTTCCGTCCGTAAGCAAGCCTCGATTTCACGGTGTTTTCTGAACAATTGAGCAAGTGGGCAATCTCTTTTATGGACATTTGCTCATAGTAATACAAGGCGATTGGAACTCGTTGTTCTTCTGATAGAGAATTGAGAATGTTGTCTATCAGACGAGCTGTTTCTTTTTGATCAATGGCTATTTCTGGAATATTTTCAATTCTATCATCTTCAAAATCCAATATTTCATCAGAATTGGAATAAGTGATAGAAGAGAAAGCAATAGATTTTGTTTTTCTTAAATAGTCAATTGTATGATTATGTGCAATTCTTTTCATCCAGGAACAATACTTTTCAGGATTTTTTAATTGTGATAAATTGTTGAATCCTTTGATAAAACTGTCCTGGACCAGGTCAAGAACAGTGTCCGGATCTTTTATCATAGCATGTACAGTGTAATATACGTTGCTGTATGCGATATGATAAAGTGATTCAATAGCAGACTGATCATTAGAAATAGCCTGTTGGATCAATTCAGGAGTGGCTTGTAAATATGTACCACAGTTTGGACATAGAGTGATTTCATCGTTTACCTTTTCTCCGCATTTATAACAGTTCATAAGTTCTCCTTCCCATAGCATAGTGTATTTCTGTTAACGTTTGTCAGGTGTTTCATTTTCTTCATTAAGGATTTTTAAAATTTGTTGTAAGAGCTTTTTTGCGGTTTCGGAATCTAGTTGTCCGCTTTCTACTAATTTTGCAAAAAGTATTGTAAAATAGTCATCCTTCATTCCTATTACCTCCGTTCTATAATGATGACGATAGATGTTGGCAACAGGTTTTAAAAATGTAAATTATTTTAATGTTAGTATACTGCATGTTATGCTGTATAAGATATTAAAATAATAGCATAATGTGCTGTAGAATAACAACAGAACATTTGCAGGAGGATTGATATTGAAGAATGAACTTGATTATACCAAATTGGGGGAGCGACTAAAAGAAGCACGTATAAAAAAACCACATGACGCAAGAGGAATTGAGCGAAAAAATTTAGATTCTGCCACAAGTTCTATTTCCCATCTGGAAAAATGGCACACATAGTCCATTCGCTCAAAATCACTGATAAATGATTTGACAATGTTTTAGAAATAGGGATTGATGCACTTCTTTGTGACAGTCTTTCGGCGATATCCTCGTCCTATTTAGACAAAGATTTTGAAAGTTGTTATCTGATTGTACAGTGCAAGAGAAAAATTATTGCTCAGAATATTAGAGGTGACGAAAAAACAATACGGGAACAAAATAGCTGTGGAGTATGCCTCACAGCTAATTTTTGTTCCTGTATTGCCTTTTTTTAACTATGTATGCTAAATTTGTATTATTAAGCAATATATGCTAAATAATAATATAAAAAAGATGGGAAATTATAAAACCTCGGAAAAGAATGATACGTCTAAGAGGATGTAATCATGAAAAATACAATAATACAAAAGGAGAAAAGGGTATGAAAAAATAGTGAAAAGAGCGGGGCTTATTTCAGGAATTATTTTAAGTGCATTCGTAATAGGAGGTTGTGGGAAAACGGTTGATCTAAACGATTGTGTAGAGGTGAAAGTTTCCGGAATTGATGGGAAAGGAAAAGCTGAGGTCACAGTTGATTATGACAAGATGGAAACTTTGCTTGCAAAAGAATTGAATATTGAGGTGAAAGATAAGGATATAGAAAATATAGAAGATTTGGGAAGTGCGGTAGATGGATTATCGAAGATAGATCAGGCAGAAAATTGTGTTAATTTTCAGGTGCAGCCGGCAGATAATTTAAAAAATGGAGATAAAATAACAGTAAAATCAATAATTGATGAGGAAAAAGCAAAAGAATTAGGTATTAAATTTAAATTTAGTGAAATAAAAAATGGAAGTCAGTGGATTGCAGACAGCAATTGTTATCAGTCAAGAAGAGTTATTTAAGGATGTGATTGTAGAATTTACAGGTGCATCACCAGATGCCGCAGTACAAATCAGAAATATGTCTAAAGACAAGATTTTGTCAGAAATAAGCTTTCAGGCAGATAAAACAAGTGATATACAAAAAGGAGACACGGTTACTGTGACCGCAACAATTCCAAGCGAATTGGAAGAGCAGGGATATGTATTTGAGAATACAAGCAAAGAATATAAGGTGGAAAAAGTAGACTCCTATGTGCAAAAGTTTGAAGATTTGCCAGAAGAAGATTTAAAGAAAATAATGAATCAGGCAAAAGATATGGTAGAAGCTAATTTAAAAACCGGTAAATTAAGTACGTCCTTTTACAAAGGGAATGAACTGGCTGGTACAATGGAACGGTTTGATTCAATTAGTGAGCCACAATTAGAGAAGTCATATTTTTGCCATATGAAAGACGGGATTACATCCTTGTGGGAAACTAAGAATAAGATGTATATCACGTATTCTTTTAACGTGACGGGAATGCACATGTTTGGTCCGAAAGAAGATTACCAGAACTGTTATATTCGCATTGCCTGTGAAGATTTGATATTAACGAAAGAGGGAGATTTACAATTTGATATAGGAACTATGAAATTTTCAAATGGATATGCCTATTTCGATTCATTCTACACACAGGAGATAGCGAGTCTGAAAGATAACTATGAAATTGAAGAAATAGATCTTTCTTCATATCAGCAGTAGTGAGAATAATTCTGGAATAGAAAAATGAAAGAAGAAAAGTTTAAGAATAACATTTTATGGTACAATTTTACTTTATGTATTCTTGTTGTGTGCATTCATGCACAGAATATGCATATTTTTATAGAACCAGTAGCGTGGATTAATCATGCAATCAGTTTTTTGGTTGAGAGAATTGCGTGTCTGGCAGTTCCGGGATTTTTTATGTGTTCAGGATATCTGTTTTATAGGAATTTGACATGGAAAAAAGTTACAGAAAAACTAAAACGAAGAGTGTTTAGTCTTGTCATTCCGTTTTTGATATGGAATCTTTTATACTATATTTTGCATTTTGTAGCACGGAGAATTCCGTATTTTGGACAATTATTCGATACCACAGTACCGTTTTCGTTACAGGAATTCATAAATGCAGTATTTTGCTACAAATATAATCCAGTATTTTGGTTTATGTTATATTTGATTTTGTTTTCATTTATGAGTCCGATTATTTATGGAATTTTGCGGCAGAAATGGGTGGGATTATTTGTAGTAATACTGGTTCTGGTCATCAATTTTTCGGAAGTACTTGTATCTTATATTCCAGTGAAAACAGGTGATATTTTGGGATGGAGTTTCTACTATTTGACAGGTGGATATATTGGAATTCACTGGACAGAAATTGTAATGCCAAAGAAGAAGTATTTACCTGTAGTGATTTTGGGGAATTGGTATGTGTTTCAGCTTTGTATTATCTTTTGTCTACGGGGAGAATGGATGGATTTATATATATAAAATGTGTGGGGCTGCTTTTTTATGGTACTTCATTTCAGCAATAGAGTTGGCACAAGCTCCGGGATGGATGAAAAATACATTTGTTATTTACGCAGTTCATCAGATAATGGCACTTTTTATTAATAAACTAACCAATTTGCTTTTTGGAAATAGTATGTATGTAGGTGGAATTATATTTCTGTTCATACCTGTTGTGGTAGTAGTATTTTGTTATTTTATGGAATTATTTATGAAAACATATTTTCCGACTGTGTGGAAGATAATATCTGGGAGAAGATGAGTCTCAAAATCAAAACCCCCAGGAGAATCTCAATCAACATGATTCTCCTGGGGGTTATTTTACTTAAGCATGAATCGTAGTTCCGGTCTTACCCTTGAGTGCATCATTGATCTTGTCATAAGATGTGATCAGAGCGGTACGTCCTTCCCTTTCTTCTACAAATTCAACGGCAGCCTGGAATTTCGGGAGCATGTTGTAGACTCCGAAATGTCCCTGTTCCATATATTCTTTTGCCTGTGCAGCTGAGATTTCTCCCAGTTTTTCTTCGTTGTCTTTTCCGAGATTGATACATACCTGCTCTACACTTGTCAGGATGATCAACTGATCGGCATCCACACCTTCTGCAAGTTTTCCGGCAGTCAGGTCTTTTTCAATGACTGCGCTGGCGCCTTTTAAGTGATTATCCTGTTCCAGTACAGGGATTCCGCCTCCACCGGCAGCGATTACGACCTGATCAGCATCCAGAAGTGCGTTGACTGCATCCAGTTCCACGATCTTCACAGGATGCGGAGCGGAAACGACTCGTCGGAATCCTTTTCCGGCTTCTTCGATCACATAATTTCCTTTTTTACGCTCTTCGTTGGCTTCTTCTGCGCTCATGTAACGTCCGAGAACTTTGGTTGGTGTATAGAAAGCCTCGTCATAAGGATCTACGATAACCTGTGTCAATACAGTGCTGACTGTACGGTAGATTCCGCGGTTCATCAGTTCTTCCCGGATTCCGTTCTGGAGATCGTATCCGATATAGCCCTGGCTCATGGCAGAACATACAGACATCGGTGCAGCTGTATAATTTTCATGACGCTGTCCGAATTCATTCATGGCAGTGTGGATCATCCCTACCTGTGGAGCATTGCTGTGGGTGATCGCAACCTGAAATCCGGCTTCGATCAAATCTGCGATTACTTTTGATGTATTTTTTACTGCGACTTTCTGCTCCGGCAATGTAGTTCCAAGAGCACGGTGTCCCAGTGCAACGACAACTCTTTTCTTCATAGTCATATCCCTTTCGTTAAATAATTGTGATGAGTAAATTATATTATTTTTCGTACAAAAAAGCAACGTTATTCCACGCAGAAGTTGTGGATTATCGATAAAAGGCAAAGAAGACATCCAGCAACATCAGCATTCCCAGCAGAACACATACGCAAAGCAGGAACCAGAGCGGGATTTTCTGGTAACCTGTTTCCATTTTGGTGCGATGAAATACTGGCAGGTGCATCCGATCAGTCCCAGGAACACGGCATCCGCCAAAAAACGGAGGCAGCAGAGATGGACGAAAGTATTGAGAAATTTTGTGCAGGTCTGCGTGCCAGATCATCTGGACTGTAAAATCTGAAAGGTATCCAATCACAGAGTATAATAACCCGTTCATACAGAATGCCAGAATCGGATTTTTTGCAAATCGGTGCAGCATCGTTACGCTGAGAACACCGCAAATTCCATAAAGAGGAATCCATGGACCAAGCAGAATACTACGGTTCAAAAAGACCCCTTCCATTGTGAGATAGCTCAGTGTTTCCAGAATCCATCCAAGAATGGAAAACAGAAAGAACAGCGAGGCCAGTGTCAGCGGGTGATAGAAACCGGTCGGAGCCAGAGGCTGATGCACAGCACGGACCGGCGGCTGGACAGAAAACAGAAAGGCCGGATACTGATGTGGTTCAAAATAGGCAATCTTTGTATAAGGTCCTTCGGAATCGTCATAAAGCGCTTTGCGGATCAGTAGCTCGTCATCAGAAAGCTCCTGTTCCAGAAGTGGATCATTAAACAGTTCGTAACGGGGAGCGCGGGACCGGATATAATTTTTTCGCAGGGTCATATATAATTCAGCATCGGTGGCTGTCTGATAAGGATTGACAAACAGAAAATCCAGAATACCGAATGTAAGGAGAGAAAGAATGCTCCATCCGATAAAAGACAGATGCAGAAGAAACATCCGCCATTTGTTTCCGCGCATCAGCTGTCTGGATAAAAAGAATGCATCCTTTCGTCCCATCGTCGGGTTCTCAGCCAGTATATAAGGAATCATGCTGTATTCGTACTTTTTGATGATGCCGCCGATGAACGTCAGGTTCCAGAAAGTCTGAAAAACACAACGGCAGGTCATGATCCATGCAGGGTGGGAAAAGAAGTTCACTTTGTAAAGAAAGAAAAGCTTACTGATCGTTGTCTGCTGATAAGTGCGTGCCTCCAGAAAGAAACGGGCTTCTCCGACAAGCAGCACGTTTTGAATGAAGACAGTGTAGAGAAAAGAGAGCAATACCCCCAGGAGAAGCAGAAAAAACGAGGTGGAAAACGGATCAAGGAAGGCCTCGTTGACAGTCTTTAAAGTGGCAAAGATAAAAGATCTTCCACTGGTATATATATTGAGGATGTGTTCGAACAGAGTTGCCAGTGGTGCACCGGAAAACGAAATCTGAAATACGTGCTGCAGCGTGTCTGTTGCGATCGAGGAATTGGAGGCATCTGGAAAATTCAGATGTGTCTGAACAAAAATTGTTTGCAGTCCCGGGCGAAACTGCCGGAAAATAAAAGTGGAAGATGCAAATGAGGTCGTTAAAAATGCGATCAGAAAACAGACAGATACCATTTTCTGATAGTTGCTCTTTAGTGATTTTTTGCCTGATGTTTCAGATGTTTTCTTGTCCACATAACAGGATTCCTCCGATTCTGATGATAGACCTATTATAGTTGCTTCACGCCAGACTGTCAAAGAAGATTTGCACCTTGTCAACAGAACCTGAAATCTGCTAAAATTTAGATTGCTGTGAACAGTAACCATAGAACAAGGAGGATGAAAAGTTGAGAAAATTGATTCCTTATTTGAAAAACTATAAAAAGGAAAGTATTATCGGACCGCTGTTTAAACTTTTAGAGGCGGTATTTGAATTGATTGTGCCATTAGTCACTGCAAGAATTGTTGATATCGGAATTCAGAACCGGGATATCCCGTATATCTGGAAGATGGCGGCATTGCTGGTGGCGTTTGGTGTAATGGGACTTTTGTGTTCCCTGCTGGCGCAGTGTTTTGCGGCAAAAGCAGCTGTCGGTTTCGGAACAGAACTTCGGCATGATCTGTTCTGCCACATTGAACAGCTTTCTTATGCGGCAGTAGATAAGGCTGGCAGCGCCACGCTGGTTGTCAGGATCACAAGTGATATCAATCAGGTACAGTCCGGTGTCAATCTGGTGCTTCGTCTGTTCCTGCGATCGCCGTTTATTGTGGTAGGTGCAATGGTCATGGCATTTACGATCAATGTAAAGACCGCATTGATCTTTGTCGTGACAGTTCCGCTTCTGGCGCTTGTGATCTACGGTATTATGATCGTGACGATCCCGCTGTATAAAAAAGTACAGAAAGCACTGGATCAGGTGCTTGTCTCTACCAGAGAAAATCTGGCGGGAATCCGTGTGATCCGTGCGTTTTGTACACAGAAGAAAGAGCAGGAAGAGTTTGATACAAAGAGTGAGATACTGATGAAGCTACAGTTTCTGACCGGACGGATTTCAGCGCTGTTGAATCCGATGACATATATTATCGTCAACGCCGGGATTATTGCGGTTGTCTGGTATGGGGGCGGACAGGTATATGAAGGGCTGCTGACACAGGGAGAGGTAATCGCCCTGGTCAATTATATGTCCCAGATTCTTCTGGCGCTGGTGGCGCTGGCGAATCTGATTGTTTCCTTTACAAAAGCAGTAGCATCTGCAGCCCGTCTGAATGAGGTGTTTGCACTCAGATCCGAGCTTGTGGACGGAGAGTGGGAGAAAGCAGAGGCGAAAGCGGAAGCCGTGAAAGTAAAGATGGAACACGTGACATTCTGCTATCCGGGCAGTCAGGAGTCGGCGCTGGAGGATATTTCTTTTACCGCGAAAGCAGGAGAGACGATTGGAATCATTGGAGGGACAGGTTCCGGCAAGACAACTCTGGTCAATCTCATTCCCCGGTTTTATGATGTGACAGAGGGAAAAGCCGAAATCGATGGACTGGAGATTTCAAATACCGGACAGAGGCTCTGCGAAAACAGATCGGAGTGGTTCCGCAGAAGGCAGTGCTGTTTTCCGGTACCATAAAGAGTAATCTTCAAATGGGAAATGAGCAGGCATCTGAACAGGAGATGTATGCAGCATTAAAAACCGCACAGGCTTTTAGGAGTTTGTGGAGGAGAAGCCGGGAAGGCTGAATGCTCCTGTCAGTGAAGGCGGAAAAACCTGTCGGGAGGGCAGAGACAGAGGCTGACGATTGCAAGAGCACTGGTGAAAAATCCACAGATACTGATTCTGGATGACAGTGCATCTGCGCTTGATTTCGCTACAGATGCGGCACTTCGAAAAGCATTGTCCCAGGATACGGAAAATATGACAGTATTTCTGGTATCGCAGAGGGCTTCTTCTGTTATGCATGCCGATAAGATCCTGGTATTGGATGACGGAAAGATGGCAGGATACGGCAATCATGAAGAGCTGCTTGGAGCGTGCGGGGTCTATCAGGAAATCTGTCGGTCTCAGTTTTCGAAAGAGGAGGGGGTTCAGTATGCATAAAAAGAAAAAAAAGGTGTATGGAAAAAAGATACTCTGGCTGATTCGGCCCTATCTGCAATTTTTTGATGCTATCATTCGTATTTGCGGGTATTTCCGCGTTGCTGACATTGTATGCTCCGATTCTGATCGGTAATGCTGTGGATCTGATTATTGGAAAAGGAAGTGTGGATTTTGACGCGATCGGCAGGATTCTGTTCAGGCTGGCAGGGATTATTGTTATAACAAGCGCTGCGCAGTGGCTGATGAATCTGTGCAACAACCACATTACGTATCGGGTAGTTAAGGATGTCCGTACAAAGGCATTTGCAAAGCTGCAGAAGCTTCCTCTGAAATATGTAGACAGCCATGCATATGGAGAGACCATCAGTCGGATCATCACCGATGTGGAGCAGTTTTCGGACGGGCTCCTCATGGGATTTACGCAGTTCTTTACCGGTGTGGTGACGATTCTGGGAACCCTGGTATTTATGCTGTTGATCAATGTGAAGATTGCGTTGGTTGTGATCCTGATCACGCCGGTATCTTTGTTTGTGGCAAGCTTTATTGCGAAGAGGGACCTACGTGTTTTTTAAAAGGCACAGTCAGAGACAAGAGCACAGATGACATCCCTTAGTCGATGAAATGGTGGGAAATCAGAAGGTTGTGCAGGCATTTGGATACGGTGACCGGGGTCAGTGGAGAGGTTTGATACGATCAACAAAAAGCTCCAGAAAGTCAGCCTTCAGGCGATTTTCTTTTCGTCCATTACGAATCCGAGTACCCGGTTTGTCAACGGACTGGTGTATACAGGGGTCAGCATTGCAGGTGCGTTTACCGCAATCGGAGGCGGGATCACGGTGGGGCAGCTGTCTTGCTTTTTTAAGTTATGCAAACCAGTATACAAAGCCGTTTAACGAAATCTCAAGTGTGGTCACAGAGCTTCAGAATGCACTGGCATGCGCACGGCGGGTATTTGACTTTATTGAGGAACAACAGGAAGAGCCGGATGCGGCATCGGCGATCGAACTGAAAAATCCAGACGGCAGTATGACACTGGAACATGTCAGTTTTTCTTATAATCCGGAGATTAAGCTTTTGCAGGATCTGAACCTGAAGGTAAAGCCGGGCCAGAAAATTGCGATTGTAGGACCGACGGGATGTGGAAAGACGACGCTGATCAATCTTCTGATGCGTTTTTATGACATTCAAAGTGGAGAGATCCGTGTCGGCAATACCGGAATCCAGGATATTACAAGAGACAGTCTGCGGGCCAACTTTGGAATGGTTCTGCAGGAGACCTGGCTGAAAGCCGGAACGATTGCAGAAAATATTGCGTATGGAAAAGAAGATGCCACAAGGGAAGAAATCATTGCGGCGGCAAAGGCGGCTCATGCGCATGGGTTTATCCGGAGAATGGAGCAGGGATATGATACGCTGATCCAGGAAGAGGGCAGTAACCTGTCACAGGGGCAGAAGCAGCTTTTGTGTATTGCCAGAGTTATGCTCAGAATTCCGGATATGTTGATTCTGGACGAGGCAACCTCTTCGATCGATACCCGTACAGAAATGAAGATTCAGGAAGCGTTCCAGAGTATGATGAAAGGACGCACCAGCTTTATTGTGGCACATCGGCTTTCTACCATTCGGGAGGCAGATGTGATCCTCGTGATGAAGAATGGAAATATTATTGAACAGGGCAGCCATGAGGAGTTGTTAGAAAAAGGCGGATTTTATAAAAATCTGTATGAAAGCCAGTTCGCGTCTTAGAAAAAGCCCGGGGAGATCATGCATTTCCCCGGGCGGTCATATATTCATGCTCGCGTTTTAATTCTGCAAGACAGTCTTTTGCGAGCCAGTGCTGATTGGTCGGTGTGAGGATCGCTTTGTACGGAAACGGTCCCGCACCGCTTTTTTTCAAAGCAAGAAGTGCCTGATCCAGCTTCTGGCTGGAAAGTCCGCAGAATACGATCATTGTATCGGAGAGTTCTTCTCCGTCATAAGTTTCTTCAGAAGGTGTCATGTCCGGCAGACCGGCAAGCATCCCGAGAGGCTGGCTGTAATCTTTAAGTGCGATATGACGGATACGCACACGAAGCGGAAGCAGTGCACGTTCCACTTTCTTTTTTACTTCTTTGTCTGATATATGGAATAATAAAATGCTTTCTCTCATACAGATGAAATCTCCTATCTCTCTTTTTGTATTTATTGTAATAGATTTTATCTTGTAAGGAAAGGGCAGATTATAAAAAATCTATTGACGGATGCAGGGAAAAGAAATATAATGGCTGTATTAAGAAAATAATACAATAATACGACAGGTGTACAGCACACCAGGCACAGCCGGGAGGAAAAGTATGATTGAGATTAAGAATCTGACCAAGACGTATAAGTTGAATAAAAAGCAGATGAAAGAGTCCAGAACCACAAATCCGATCAAGACGGCAGTCAATGATCTTACGCTGACTGCGAGAAAAGGCGAGATTTATGGCCTTCTGGGACCTAATGGAGCAGGGAAGACGACTACGCTGCGCTGTATTTCCACGATCATCAGGCCGACAAAAGGCGAGATTTATGTAGATGGACATGAGGTGCGCAAAGAGCCGGAGAAGGTGCGGGAAAAGATCGGATTTCTGACCGGAGATATCAAGCTGGATCCACAATTCTCCCCGGATTATATGTTCGACTTTTTCGGAAAGATCCATGGAGTGAAGCCGGAGAAGCTCAAAGAACGAAAAGAGGAACTGTTTACTTATTTTGGGATCAAGGATTTTGCGCACAAAAGATGAAAGAGCTGTCAACCGGAATGGGGCAGAAGGCTGCAATTGCAGTCAGCCTGGTACATGATCCGGATATTGTTATTTTTGATGAACCGACAAACGGTTTGGATGTCGTGACGGCAAGGAGTGTGACAGACTATCTGAAGCGCCTGAAAGAGGAGGGAAAGCTGGTCATTATTTCTACACATATCATGTCAGAGGCAGAAAAGCTGTGTGACCGGATCGGAGTCATCATTGACGGAAGAAAAGTGATGGAGGGGCATCTGGAGGATATCTTAAGAGAGACACAGACAGAAGATCTGGAGGATGCGTTTTTTGAATTATACAGTCAGGTAAAAGGAGCGGGGAAGATGCGTGAGATTCGATTGATCTGTAAAAAACGAATTATCCAGAGTGCTGACAGACAGAAAGATGTTATTTTCTGTATTTCTTCTGCCGGCGATCATCATGGTGGTCGTAATGAATGTAATGACCAGTTTTTCGGAAAATTTGGAGAATGATGTCAAATCTCATGCGCCCATTGTTTATCTGCAGAATGCCCCGGAGGGTGTGGAGCAGTACTTGAAGGCGTATAATGAGAAGATGGATCTGCGCACGGTGGATGACGAACAGAAAGTGACAGAGGAAATCAGAGATGGATCAGCCGATTTGTGGATTGCTTTTCCGCAGGATTTTCTGGAGCAGATAGAAGTTTATAAGACAGGGGATGAGATTCCTCAGATCAAAGTTTATTACAATCCGTCCGAAGAGTATTCGCAGGCTGCCTATGAAGGTGTGGCAGGCGGATGTCTGGAGGTTTACCGGCAGGCACTGTTGTCAGAGCGTGTCGGAGATATGCAGTCTTTGACAGTATTTACGGTGAATTCAGACAATCCGGACATGGTAATCCAGGATGAACAGAAAGCCGGCGGCAAAGCACTTGGCATGATGCTTCCGTATTTTGTGACAATCTTACTTTTTGCGGGAGCAATGGGACTGGGAACCGATATGGTGGCAGGAGAAAAAGAGCGCGGTACCATGGCAAGTATGCTGGTAGCGCCGATCAAAAGAAGCTCGATCGTACTCGGAAAAGTATTTGCGCTGATGATCATTTCAGGAATCAGTTCGGTTGTATATGTTGCGGTTATGGTAGGCTTTCTGCCACAGATGATGGGGGCTTATGGAAGTGAGGGGATGGGACTGAGTCTGGAAGTCGGGCAGGTGCTGATGATGGCATTTTTGCTGATCGCGATCGCATTCCTGTATTCCGGAATCATTGTTCTGATTTCTGTCTTTGCAAAAGATACAAAAGAGGCAAGCAGCTATATTATGCCGGTTTATATGCTGATTCTGGTTTTGGGGATTGCGACAATGTTTACGACGCATAATATTGAAAACTGGTATTATGCAGTACCGGTGTTTAATACAGCGCTGGCGCTGCAGGGTATTCTTACAGGGGATGTGAGTGTGATGCAGTATGCGGTGACACTGGCAGAGACATTGATCCTGGGAGTGATACTGATCACGGTAATCGCAAAAGCATTTGAAAGCGAAAAGGTAATGGCAAAATAGAAGTTGTTTCAGACAGAGCATTTCACAAAGAGAAGGTGCCTGCATATAGTAACAGTAAGAAGGCTGCTGTATGCAGGCGCTTTTTATAGCGGCAGAACGGATTTCGGGAAGCGGGTGTGAGGTGTGAGGCTCTGTGAACTGAGGGAGAAAGAAGTGATCAATATATGTAACTGCAGAAGACTTGGCTGTGTGGTGGATGTGGATATTGATGTCTGCGATGGAAAGGTTCTGGCGATCATTATTCCGGTTCCCGGGAAGATCTGCGGGATACTTGGCAGTGACGGAGAATATGTGATTCCGTTCGGTTGTATTAAAAAAATCGGGCCGGATATCATTTTGGTGGAAATCTGTGAAGAAAAGTTTTTTGCAAAAGTACTAGATGTTGGTTATAATGGGGAAAAGAAACCAAATGCAAAGGAAAAAGAAAGGCGGAAACGAGTATGAAATGTCCGTATTGTGGTCATCCGGATACGCGGGTGATCGATTCCAGACCGGCGGAAGACAACAACGCCATCCGAAGAAGAAGATCCTGCGATGAATGCGGGAAACGCTTTACAACCTATGAAAAAGTAGAGACGATTCCCCTGATCGTGATCAAAAAAGACAATAACAGAGAGCAGTATGACAGATCTAAGATTGAAGCCGGAGTTTTGCGGGCATGCTATAAGCGTCCTGTCTCAGCACAGCAGATCCAGCAGACGATCGATGATATCGAGCTCCAGATATTTAAAAGAGAGGACAAAGAGATCCCAAGTAAATTGATCGGGGAGATCGTGATGGACCGTCTCAAAGATCTGGATCCGGTCGCATATGTCCGTTTTGCATCTGTATACAGAGAGTTTAAGGATGTCAATACATTTATGTCCGAACTGAAGAAGATCCTGGAGTAGCCGTATGCGAACCTATAAATTGACGATCGCTTATGATGGAAGCCGGTATCAGGGCTGGCAGAGACAGAGCAATACAGACAAGACGGTCCAGGGGCTTTTAGAACAGGCAGCATCTGAGACTGCCGGATATCCGCTGGAGGTACAGGGATCCGGCCGTACCGATGGAGGTGTCCATGCGAAGGGGCAGACGGCCAGTGTGATCCTGCGCGGAAAAGTACAGGAGTCTGAGTTTTTACAAAATATGAACCGGCTGCTTCCTTTGGATATCCGGGTGATCGAAATGGAACTGGTAAAGAACGGGTTTCACGCGAGACTCAGTGCAGTTGGAAAATGTTATGAATACTGGATCGATATGCGGGAAAAAACCAGATGTGTTTATGCGAAAGTATACCTATCATTATCCGAAAGAGCTGAATATAGAGGCGATGCAAAGAGCAGCGGATGATCTGATTGGACGGTATGATTTTGCCGCATTTACGGACAAAAAGGAGGAAAAGTCCACAATTCGCACAATTTATGCTATAATCGTGGAGGTACAGGGGGACAAGTTGAGGATCGAATACCGGGGCAGCGGTTTTATGTATCATATGGTGAGGATCCTGACGGGAACTCTGTTGGAAGTAGGAGACGGAAGAAGGACGCCGGAATCGGTAAAGGCTGCACTGGCAGGCAGAGACAGGGCAGATGCCGGATTTCTTGCACCTGCAAGAGGGCTGACATTAAAAGAAGTGTATTATTAGATTGGGGGCGGGTACGAAAGTAGACGGTCCCTTTTTGGGTTTTTCTAAAGAAAACAGGAGGATTTATGAAGCTGATATCATGGAATGTAAATGGAATCCGTGCCTGCGTACAGAAAGGATTTCTGGAATTCTTTCGGGAAGCAGATGCAGATATTTTCTGTCTGCAGGAAACAAAGTTGCAGGCAGGTCAGATCGAGCTGGATCTGGAAGGATATGAGCAGTACTGGAATTATGCCGTGAAAAAAAGGGTATTCCGGAACGGCTGTATTTACAAAAAAGGAAACCATTAAATGTGACTTATGGAATCGGAATCGAGGAGCACGATCAGGAAGGTCGTGTGATTACACTGGAATTTGAAGAATTTTATTTTGTGACTGTGTACACGCCGAATTCTCAGAACGAGCTTGCCAGACTGGATTACCGCATGAAGTGGGAATCTGATTTTCTGGCGTATTTGAAGAAACTGGAAGAGGAGAAGCCTGTGATTTTCTGTGGTGATCTGAACGTGGCACACAAAGAAATTGACTTGAAAATCCGAAGACGAACCGGAAAAACGCTGGATTTACGGATGAAGAAAGAGGAAAATTCACCGAGATGTTAAATGCGGGATTTATTGATACATTCCGGTATTTCTATCCGGATCAGGAAGGAATTTATTCCTGGTGGTCTTACCGGTTCAGTGCCAGAGCAAAGAATGCAGGGTGGAGGATCGATTATTTTTGCGTTTCAGAATGTTTGAAGGACCGGCTTGCGGATGCGAAGATCCTGACAGATGTTATGGGGTCAGACCATTGTCCGATTGAGCTGGATTTAAAATAAAAAATGGAGAGAATGAACATGACAAAGATTGATATTA
>ENA-OPYU01000056-OPYU01000056.1-human-gut-metagenome-genome-assembly--contig:-NODE-56-length-37775-cov-6.236453_pt1 | contig 37775 bp, 40 predicted proteins | sample MGYA00242637_ERZ504482 | MGnify/ENA primary metagenome ERZ504482 (study PRJEB26092, sample SAMD00036237) | human gut metagenome | host: Homo sapiens | study: EMG produced TPA metagenomics assembly of... | reverse complement strand
CGTTCAATGCCAAAATCAAGGACTTCAGAACACAGTTCAGAGGAGTAAAGGACAGGACTTTCTTTCTATTCAGACTGACTAAAATTTATGCTTAATCTATGAATCCCTCAGGTTTTTACGTTGACCCGAATTTTCAAACTGAGCCGCAAATATGGTGCAATTTACTAAAATTAAAAATCACAAATATCTAATAACTAGATATTTGTGATTTTATTTCGTACTCGAAGCGGGACTTGAACCCGCACAGCCACAATGGCCAAGGGATTTTAAGTCCCTCGTGTCTACCGATTCCACCATTCGAGCATCCTCGACGAGAGAGAGCGGAAAACGAGGCTCGAACTCGCGACCCTAACCTTGGCAAGGTTATGCTCTACCAACTGAGCTATTTCCGCCTTTTGTTTTAACGGATGCAAAGATAAGTCATTTTATAATACCAACCAAACTTTGCACCCATTTTTTTATTTACAATCGTAAAATTCCCTCTATTTCGGCCAATTCTTCATTAGTAAAGTTCAAATTATCCAATGCATGAAGATTATCTGCCAACTGTTTCACAGAACTTGTCCCCACAATAACAGAAGTCATTCGTTCGTCTTTCAAGACCCATGCCAATGCCATCTCAGCCAAAGTCTGGCCACGACGAGCGGCTATTTCATCCAACCGACGTGCTTTTCCTACTTTATCTTCTGTCACTTGATCTACTTTCAAAAATCCGGTAGAACGGGCCGCACGAGAATGTTCCGGAATACCATGCAGATATTTTTTAGTCAGCAAGCCTTGCGCCAAAGGCGAAAATGCAATAAAACCGGAGCCTTGTTCTGCAGCCAATGGCAATGATTTCTCCTCTACAGTACGGTCAAACATACTATAACGATATTGGCTAATGAGACACGGCACACCGGCAGCCCTCAACATTTCATAAGCTATTTTAGCTTGTGCTGGAGGGTATTTTGAAATACCCACATACAATGCCTTTCCTTGTTTCACTATATCAATCAATGCCTGCATTGTTTCCTCAACAGGAGTCACCCCATCATAACGGTGACTATAGAATATATCAAAGTAATCCAAACCGGTACGACGCAAACTTTGATCAATGCTGGCCATTAAATTCTTACGCGAACTGTTTCCTCCATAAGGTCCATCCCACATTTCATGCCCTGCTTTTGAGGAAATAATCAATTCATCACGATAACCTTGAAAATTTTCCTTTAAGATTTTACCAAAATTAATCTCAGCACTTCCCGGAATGGGGCCATAATTATTAGCCAAGTCAAAATGCGTAACCCCATTATCGAAAGCGTATTTAATCATATCGGTTGCCACACCGAAATCGTCCACACTGCCAAAATTATGCCACAAGCCTAAAGAGATACGAGGCAAAAGTAATCCGCTATTCCCACAGTATTTATACTGCATCTTGTCATAGCGCTCTGCTGAAGGTTGATATTTCATGATCATGCGATTTATAATTGTTTCTATCTACCCAAAAGGGATTGTTCTGCCTGCTCCATGACTGAGAAGTTAAAACCATCTACTACCTGTTGCATCAGATTTTCAATTCTGTCATTACACAAATTACCTATACTACCCTCATGAGTATGATGTACCTTCTTGTTGTGAGTAAATTTTCCGGCTTCTATATCCAAGCCCACCTTCTTATAAGCATCACGGAATGGCATGCCCTCAGAAGCCAGACGGTTAACCTCTTCCACACTAAATATATAAAGGTAACGATCATCATCCAGAATATGCTCGTTGATTTTAATCTTGTCCATAATATAGGCAGCCATTTGCAAACACTCCTTCAGCTCCTGAAAAGCAGGCAGGAATACTTCTTTTATAATCTGCAAATCACGGAAGTAACCCGAAGGCAGATTGTTCATTATCATCATAATTTGTTGGGGGAGAACCTGTATCTTGTTACACTTAGCCCGTGTCAGTTCGAACACATCGGGATTCTTCTTATGGGGCATAATACTGGAACCAGTTGTACACTCGTCCGGAAGTTTCACGAAGCCAAAATTCTGACTACTAAACATACAAGCATCAAAAGCCATCTTAGAAACGGTTCCGGCAATAGAAGCCAAGGCAAAAGCTACATTACGTTCCATTTTGCCACGTCCCATCTGCGCATATACCACATTATAGTTCATCGAATCAAAACCCAGCAGACTAGTAGTCATCTCACGGTTTAGCGGGAAAGAAGAACCATAACCGGCAGCAGACCCCAACGGATTACGGTTGCACATTTTGAATGCGGCCTGCAGAAACATCATATCGTCCACCAAACTCTCTGCATATGCACCAAACCACAAGCCAAATGAAGAAGGCATCGCTATCTGCAAATGGGTATATCCCGGCATCAGCACATCTTTATATTGATTGCTTTGAGAAATCAGCACATGGAAAAGCCGCTCTACTGCTTCGGCCACTTCTTTTAATTCCGCACGAGTAAACAGCTTCAAATCCACCAGCACCTGGTCATTGCGTGAACGTCCACTATGAATTTTCTTCCCGACATCTCCCAACTTACGCGTCAACATCAATTCTACTTGCGAGTGTACATCCTCTATACCATCCTCTATTACAAACTCTCCCTTTTCGGCAGAAGCATAGATATTCTTTAATTCCGCTAACAGCATTTCCAATTCTCCGGCCGTAAGCAAACCAATACTTTCCAACATGGTGATATGTGCCATTGAGCCCAATACATCGTGTTTAGCCAGATAAAGGTCCATTTCACGGTCACGTCCTACTGTAAAACGATCTATCTCCTCATTTACTCGGACATTTTTTTCCCAAAGTTTCTGTGCCATATTTTTCTTTATTTTTTAATAAGGAATCATCGATAACATCTCAGCCAGTTTATCCACCCCATCCTGTAAAGGTTTAGTAACCATCGCCTTCATAAACATATTCACTTCTGCACGAATAGTTACTTTCAGTTTTGCCTGCCCAGCCTCTACAGGCAAAATCTGAATCCACAAATTCATAGGGACCGGAGATTTTTCACTTTCGAATTTAACACATTTACAAGGTTCACGTTCTATAATACGCAAAGTAATGCTTATGCCTTGTACCGTAAAACTTAAAGAATCACAGTCGAACTCCATACCTTGTACCTTGTCAGCCAATTTATCACGTACAGATTCCAAGTTACTTAAATCCGACAACTTATTAAACACCTGCTCCTGACTATAAGGAACATATTTCACACTACTCTCAAATTGTGCCATAATACCTGCTCTCTAAAAACACGAAAAGAACAATCCGGAAATCCATAAAAATTTCCGAACGGTTCTCTTCATATTATATTTGTTTTAAAACTATAACTTATTTGCCTGCCTCCCAATGAGCCGGATCCTTTCTCCAGTTATCTAAAACAGAAACATCCTCTTCATTAATATATCCGGTTTTCAAGGCCGAATCCAATACAGCTTCATAATTAGTCAGAGTAACCAAGTTCACTTTTGCTTCCTTGAACGCTTCAATTGCCACCGGGAAACCATAAGTAAATGCAGCGACCATACCAATCACTTCACATCCGTCACGACGGATAGCTTCAACAGCTTTCAAGCTACTGCCGCCAGTTGAAATCAAGTCCTCAATAACTACGACTTTCATACCAGGACGAAGTTCACCTTCAATCAGGTTTTCCAAGCCATGGTCTTTCGGAGTAGAACGAACATACACAAACGGCAGATTCAATTCTTCAGCCACCAAAGCTCCTTGAGGGATAGCCCCTGTCGCCACACCGGCAATAGCATCTACCTGACCGAACTTCTCCAGGACAATACGGCTAATCTCAAGTTTCACAAAATTACGAAGAGAAGGATACGAAAGAGTTTTGCGGTTATCACAATAAAAAGGCGACTTCCAACCGGATGCCCAAGTAAAAGGATTAGCCGGCTGCAACTTGATAGCCTTAATCTTCAGTAATTTCTCTGCGAATAATTTTTCTAAAGTCTTCATAACTCAACTATATCTGATAAATATTGTGCAAAAATATAGAAATACATCGAGATAATGAAAAATCGGACAAGGTATTTTTCTAAAAAATAGTTGTTGTTATCAAGATTCCCCTGCCAATGCCAAAGTAAGTACACTGATACGTAATCCGGGTATGCCACGAAAGGCATCAGCGCAAGAAACAACCGTAGCCCCTGTTGTCAGCACATCATCCACCAACAATAGATGCTTTCCTTCCAAGCCATCGGGGAAAATACAGGCAAACAAATTTCGCACGTTTTCCCATCTTGCATATTGTCCTTTATGCGTCTGCGTATCAGTATATCTGCTTCTTATCACAACTTTAGTGTTCATAGGAATACCTGTCACCACCGAAACTCCCCGTGCCAAGCATTCACTCTGATTATACCCCCTTAAACGTTTTTTACGTTGATGTAACGGGACAGGAACAATCAAATCTATCCCATCAAAAAAAATGAGAACACATAAGTTCAGATGCCATCATCCGCCCCATCACTTCACCCACTTCTTGATTACCATGATATTTCAGTTCATACAACAACTGTCGGACATTCCCTCCCTTTGCATAATAAAGAAAAGAGGTGGCACGCTCCACCGGTATTTTTCCCCAGAAGTTACATTCTACAATATTATCTTTCCGTAAATGAAATTGAGTACGCGGAAGCCTTGACAAGCATTTCAAGCAAAGCACTCTCTCCCCTGATATAAGCTGCCGCCCACAAAGCAGACAACTATGTGGGAAAAATAAATTCCAAAGATCAGTCCAAATAGACATCATCTTCTCCGGTTTGTTTCACACAACGGCAAACAGCCTCTATTTCAAATCCTCTACCAACAGCAAAACGAATCAATTTCCCATTCCGTTCGTATTCCGTACATGCTTTCACTCTACTTCTTTTCTGCTCGATCAAGCCAGACAGAATCTCCACATACTCCCGTTCATCTATCTCCTCCAACCCTTCGGCTATAACATCCGCAGGGATCTTCTTCATGCGCAAAGCCTGACTGATTTTCACTCTGCCCCATTGGTTAAAGCGATATTTATCACGAACAAAAGCCGAGCAAAAATCGCTTCTGGTCAATGTATCTCTCATCCTGCAAATACCGAACGATTTTCTCCATCACTTCCGGAGTTGCCCCCCCATTGTGATAATTTAGCCTCTACATCCGTTACACAACGTTCCATTGAAGAACAATAAGCTTCTGCCTTATACCTCAACTCATTCTCACTTAATTCTCCTTTCATCTCATTTTTCCGCTTTTATCATTCTATCATTTTGAAAGAGATCTTTCCTCAATTCTATATTTTTGTATCCCAAACCAGCTAGCATATCCACCGTCTCCCGGCCATATTCCTGATTAATTTCAAAATAAAGCCTTCCACCAGACACTAACATATCCCTACCCAATTCTGCTATTTTCCGATAAAACAGCAATGGACTATCATCCGGCACAAACAAAGCCAATTCCGGCTCCCACTCCAAGACATTAGCACTCATATTCGCTTTCTCCTTTTCTGTAATATAAGGTGGATTGCTGACAATGACATCAAACTGCTCACCGGCAGGAGAAGCAAGCAGCACATCCCTTTGCTCAAGAGTTACACGAACGCCGTTCCGCCTGCAATTACGTTCTGCAACTTGCAACGCCTTTTCTGAGACATCCCATGAAACGACCTCCGCCTCTTCCAGATTCTTGGTCAAAGAAACAGCGATACAACCACTCCCCGTACCAATATCCAATATTTTAACCCGACCATACTTATGTTCCCGTATAATCCAATCTACCAACTCCCCCGTTTCCGGACGTGGAATCAATACATGTTTATTCACTTCAAAAGTAAGACCATAAAACTCTTCAGTGCCTATTATATATTGAATAGGTTCTAGTTTTTGCAGACGGACCAGAATATCATCCAACCGTTTCTGCTCATTCACTGAAAAAGTAGTATCTTTGCCTGCATACAATTCAACAACAGACATACCGAAGACTTGTGTAAGCAGCAATTTAGCCATAGGTACAAGTTCTGTATCGGGGTAATACCCCTGCAAGGTTTGTTTTATGTAAGATACAACAGGATTCATAGTGTCATTTTATATGCAAAAGTAAGAATTTAAACAAGACTGTTATGACAAAAGATGAAAAATATATTTCCCGTTGTCTGCAACTGGCACACAACGGACTCTGTAACACAGCTCCTAATCCGATGGTAGGTGCTGTCATCGTATATCACGATACCATTATTGGAGAGGGCTACCACATCCGTTGCGGAGAGGCACATGCCGAAGTAAACGCCATACGTTCCGTTAAAGACGAAAATCTGTTGAAGGAATCAACCATTTACGTAAGTCTGGAACCATGCTCCCATTATGGGAAGACCCCTCCCTGCGCCGATCTGATTATAGAGAAGAAAATCCCCAAAGTCGTGATAGGCTGCATGGACCCGTTTTCTCTGGTAGCCGGCAGAGGTATCGAAAAACTGCGCAAAGCCGGTATTGAAGTAACTGTAGGTGTATTAGAGGAGGAATGCCGGCACCTGATAAGACGCTTCATTACATTCAACACACTCAAACGCCCATACATAACCTTAAAGTGGGCAGAATCTACCGATGGTTTCATCGATATAAACCGCACAGGAGGAAAACCGATCAAACTATCCAATCCACTGACCAGCATGCTGGTACACAAAAAACGCGCCGAACATGACGCTATATTAGTAGGACGACGCACGGCATTACTTGACAATCCCTCCTTATCCACCCGGAATTGGTACGGCAAGCATCCCGTACGCCTGGTAATAGACAAAGAATTGACATTACCGCGAGACCTGGAACTTTTCAGTGGCAGGATAAAGACATTCGTGTTCACCCGAAAATCCCCCCATCAGCCAAACACATTAACAGAATACATATCTTTGGATTTTAGCAAAGACATCCTGCCGCAAATAATGGAAGTATTATATCAGAAAAAATACAATCACTTCTAGTAGAAGGAGGAAGTATTTTATTACAGTCTTTCATAGATTCCAGTCTATGGGATGAAGCCTTCATAGAAAAGGTTCCACTGTGTTTGAAGAATGGGATAGAGGCACCTTCTATTCAAAAAAAATACTTTAAATTGAATAAAATATACTTTGGAAGAGAAATAATGCATGCCGTCCATCCACAAAACCAAAGACAAAATGTGGCTGATTGACAGAGAAAAAGGGCTAGTTTATCTATAAATTAATATAAAACTTGCCCTAAAACTTCTGTATAGAAAAAATTCTTCCTACTTTTGCGACTTGTAACAATAGACTCATTTGCAAATGAAAATAAAGTTTTTGACTGTCATCACAAGTCTGCTTACTGCAGCTTTTATGATTACATCTTGCTTGGACGACAACGAAGTAGAAACAGAATATAGTTCAGAATCAAGCATTACCGCTTTTGCTATAAAAGATAAAATTGAAACTCAATATACCGAAAAGGTTAATGGCAAAGATACAACGCTGACATTCACCGTTGATGGTACCAAATACCCTTTTGCCATTGACCAAGGCACAAGACATATCTACAATGTAGACTCCCTGCCAGTCGGTACAGACATCAGCAAAGTTGTAGTCAGCATAACATCAGATGGCATCGGAGTTTTTATTGTTGCAGAGGACAAAGATTCGTTGTGGAATGAAACCGACTCCTTGAATTTCGAAAAACCTATCCAATTTAAAGTTATGGCAATGAGCGGAGTCTATGGGCCTATTTATAAAGCTGAGATTAATGTACATAAACAAGTTCCCGACTCATTGCAGTGGAGCCATAGAGGAAGTAGTTTCGACAACACCATCCAGGCACAAAAAGCAGTCACATTAGGAGATTATATTTATGTTTTCGCACAGCAAGACAATGGTGCCGCTGTTACAAGCACCCACATCAATGATGGAGGAACCTGGACACCCTTACAGGCTTTACCTGAAAATATGCTAAATGCGGACTATTCTTCTGCCATGGCATGGGGAAACAAATTATACATACTTGCCGACAATGACCTGTACTGTTCCTCTGATGGAAAAAGCTGGAGCAAGATTGGCACTAACACCAAATTCGAGAAGCTGATTGCCGGCGTTCATTCAGAATATAACCGCAAATTGTACGCCATAGACACCAACAATCATTTTATGGAAAGTACGGATGCTATGGCGTGGGATACTAATGGAGAGGTTCCGGCCAATTTCCCGAAAAATCAGATATCATACACAGCTTACCCGTTGGTAACCAATAAATCCATAGACCGTATGGTACTAATGGGGGAAAATCCCATTGCTACCGACACGACCTCTACTGTATGGACCAGACTGACCACAGAAGACAGTTGGGCAGATTATCCTACAGCCGCATACGATAGTTTTTATTGTCCCAAGCTGGCTAATATAGCCATGATTCATTACAACGACCAATTATACGCTTTCGGTGGTCCGGGCAAAAGTTTCGGTAAGGACATTCCCGCCTTCAGCCAATTCTATGAATCAACAGATCAAGGCGTTACATGGAAACCTGTTTCTAGATATGTATTTTTCCCAACAGAATTCCCCGATCTATACCATCAGGCAGACGGCAACTATTCTTATGTTATAGACAAAAATAACTTTTTGTGGATTATATGGAGCCGAAGTGGAGAAGTATGGAGGGGAAGAATCAATAAGTTGGGATTCGATTCCAAGGAATAAAGTCAAAGAGAGTCATATAAAATAGATTGCGACATGCCATATAGAGAGCAAATAGACAAAAGCCGTATACCTGCCCATGTAGCCATTATAATGGATGGAAATGGAAGATGGGCTAAACAACGTGGACAGGCACGTAGCTTCGGACATCAAGCCGGTGCAGAAACTGTACACATCATAGCAGAAGAAGCGGCTAGACTGGGAGTCAAATACTTGACACTATATACTTTCTCTACCGAAAACTGGAATCGCCCGGTAGATGAAGTCGCTGCTCTGATGAGTCTTCTGATGGACTCCATTGAAGAAGAAACTTTCATGAAAAACAACATCAGTTTTCGCATTATCGGTGATACGGCAAAGTTACCGGTAGAAGTTCTGGAACGATTGAACCAATGTATTGAACACACCTCAATCAATACCGGCATGTGTCTGACACTTGCTTTAAGCTACTCTTCCAAATGGGAAATAACAGAAGCGGTAAGACAAATAACGATCAAGATTCAAAACAACAAACTAGCCATTGACGACATCGATGACAATTTGATAAATGCGCATTTAAGTACAAACTATATGCCCGATCCAGATTTGCTTATACGTACCGGAGGAGAAATCCGCCTTAGCAACTATCTGCTTTGGCAATGTGCTTATTCCGAACTATATTTTTGTGAAACGTTCTGGCCGGATTTCCGCGAAGAAGAATTTTGCAAAGCCATTTATGATTATCAGAAAAGAGAACGCCGTTTCGGCAAAACCAGTGAACAAATATAAAGTTAGATAAAATGCTATATCGTATTTCACTTATACTATTAACGCTTACATGCCTATTTTGCTTTTCAACAGGCAGTTACGCCCAAGAAGCAAACGTAGAAGAAAACGACAATCCAGTCATACTTTATTCCGGAACGCCCAAGAAGTATGAAATCGGCGGAATCAAAGTAGAAGGCGTAAAAAACTATGAAGATTATGTATTGATCGGACTTTCAGGACTATCGGTAGGACAGACCATTGTTGTTCCGGGAGATGACATTACCACAGCTGTAAAACGTTATTGGCGACACGGACTGTTCTCTGATGTACAAATCATAGCTGAAAAAATTGTTGGAGACAAGATCTATTTAAAAATCATCCTGGCTCAACGTCCACGTATTGCCGACATTCGTTACCACGGCGTAAAGAAAAGCGAGCGTGAAGATTTGGAAGCCAAACTAGGTTTGGTAAAAGGAAGCCAGATTACTCCCAACTTGATAGACCGTGCTAAAATATTAATCAAGAAACATTTCGATGAAAAAGGTTTTAAAAACGCCGAAGTGACTATTGTAGAGCGTGATTTGGCTGACAATAAAGACCAAGTGGATGTTGATGTAATGATTGACAAGAAAGAAAAGGTGAAAGTCCACAAGATCACCATTGACGGCAACACTGTGTTGAGTGACAAGAAGTTAAAGCGTGTCATGAAGAAGACGAATGAGAAAAAACAAACTTGTCAACCTCTTCCGTACCAAAAAGTTCATTGAAGAGAAATACGAAGAAGACAAACAGCATATCATCGACAAATACAACGAATTAGGTTACCGCGACGCACAAATTGTTGTGGACAGCATTTCTCCATACGATGACCGTACCGTCGATGTGTATATGAAAATAGAAGAAGGTGACAAATACTATCTGCGCAACGTGACATGGGTAGGTAACACCATTTATGCTTCGGACTGGCTGAACGAGCAACTCCGTATGAAAAAAGGAGATGTTTATAACCAGAAATTAATGACTGAGCGTCTAACCGGTGATGAAGACGCTATCGGTAACTACTACTATAATAAAGGATACGTATTCTACAACCTTGACCCGGTAGAAGTAAACATAGACGGTGACTCCATTGACTTGGAAATGCGTATTCAGGAAGGTCCTCAGGCCTCTATCAGCAAAGTGCGCATCAACGGTAACGACCGTTTGTATGAAAACGTGGTACGCCGTGAGTTAAGAACCAAACCGGGAGATCTGTTCAGCAAAGAAGCATTGGAACGTTCCTATCGTGAGATAGCCCAAATGGGACATTTCAACCCTGAAAATATCCAGCCGGATGTTCAACCGGATCCTACCAATGGTACAGTAGACATCAACTGGAATCTGGAGTCTAAAGCAAATGACCAGGTAGAGTTCTCGGCAGGTTGGGGACAGACCGGTGTTATCGGTAAATTAAGTTTGAAGTTCACGAACTTCTCTATGGCAAACTTGTTCCATAAGAGTGATAACTACCGAGGATTCCTGCCACAAGGTGATGGGCAGACATTGACCATCAGCGGACAGACCAACGGTAGTTACTACCAGTCATATAGTGTATCGTTCTTTGACCCGTGGTTTGGCGGGAAACGCCCGAATTCATTCTCTGTTTCGGCTTTCTACTCCATACAGACAGATATCAGCAGTAACTACTATAACTCAGCTTATATGAATAATTACTATAATTATTACAGCGGTTATGGTAATTATTATGGTGGATATAACAACTACGAGTCTTATTATGACCCCGACAAATCTATCCAGATGTATGGAGCATCCATCGGTTGGGGTAAGCGTTTGAGGTGGCCGGATGACTACTTTACCCTGTCAGCCGAACTCTCTTACCAACGATTTATATTGAAAGACTGGAGCTACCTGTATATCAAGTTGAACAACGGAGAGTATATGTCAACCGGTAATTGCAACAACTTGAGTTTGAATCTAACTCTGGCACGTAACTCTACGGACAACCCGATTTTCCCGCGTCGCGGTTCTGAATTCTCGGCTTCCGTACAGTTGACTCCTCCGTACTCATTGTTCAGTAACAAGGACTACTCGGTATACGGTAAAGATGATTATGATGAAGCGGCAAGCATGTTCAACTGGATTGAATACCATAAATGGAAATTCAAATCAAAGACCTATACCGCCCTTACAGGAGGTCAGAAATGTCCGGTTATTATGACACGCGCAGAATTCGGCTTGCTGGGTCACTATAACAAATACAAAAAATCACCTTTTGAAACATTCTACATGGGTGGTGACGGTATGACAGGCTATAGCACCAGCTACGCTTCCGAAACCATTGCACTGCGTGGTTACGAAAACGGTTCATTGACCCCTTATGGTAGTGAAGGCTACGCTTACGTACGTTTAGGTGCAGAATTAAGATACCCATTGATGCTGGAGAATTCGACCAGTATCTATGCGCTAGGCTTCATCGAAGGAGGTAACGCATGGACAGATGTAAGCAAGTTCAATCCGTTCCAGTTGAAACGCTCGGCAGGTGTCGGTGTCCGTATCTTCCTGCCGATGATTGGTATGATGGGTATTGACTGGGCATATGGTTTCGACAAGATTAACGGCTCCAGCCGTTATAGTGGAAGCCAGTTCCACTTTATCCTAGGACAAGAGTTTTAATAACTAAAAACAAAGTGATTATGAAAAAGGCTATCCTATTATCTCTATTGTTTGTGGCTTGTGTATTCACAGCCAGCGCTCAAAAGTTTGCCTTGATTGATATGGAATATATCCTGAAGAATATTCCTGCATACGAACAGGCGAATACCCAACTGAATCAAGCTTCACAACAATATCAAAGTGAGGTGGAGGCGAAAGCAAAAGAAGCGGAAACACTTTATAAAGAATACCAGAAAGCCTCGGCTTCCCTGTCGGCCGCACAGAAAACGCAAAGAGAAGAAGCAATTGTGGCAAAAGAAAAGGAAGCAGCCGAACTGAGAAAGAAATATTTCGGTCCTGAAGGAGAAATGGCCAAAAAACAAGAAGCATTAATCGCACCTATTCAAGATAAAATCTATGAAGCGGTAAAACAGATTTCAGAGCAAAAAGGATATGCGGCAGTAGTAGACAGAGGCTCTGCCCAAAGTATTATTTTCGCGTCTCCAAGCATTGATATCAGCAATGAAGTGCTCTCAAGATTAGGATATTCAAATTAATTTCCTACATTTGCAACCGATAATCCAAATTTGCAATAACTAATCAAAAAATAGAACTATGTTGCAAAAAAATTGCTTTACTACTTTTACTCATCGTTCCGATGAGTGTATTTGCTCAGAAATTCGGGCATCTTAAATCTGCAGATGTACTTACTGTCATGCCGGAATTTACAAAGGCTCAGACTGACATCCAAGCTATGCAGAAACAATATGAGGATGAAATGAAACGTGCGACTGATGAACTGACCAAAAAAGTATACTGAATACCAACAGGAACAAGCCAACCTTCCTAAGAACATTCAGGAAAGACGCCAGAAAGAATTGCAGGAATTACAGGAAAAAGGAATGCAGTTCCAACAAGACGCACAACAGCAATTGCAGAAATCATACGCTGATATGATGGAACCTATCTACAAAAAAAGTTGAGGATGCCATCAAAGCAGTAGGCCAGGAAGGTGGATATACTTATATCTTTGATTTGAACAGAACAGAAATTCCCTACGTAAATGAAGCGCAGTCCACAGATGTAACTGCTGCTGTCAAAGCTAAAGTAGGAATCAAATAATTAAGTTAAAGACCTTTACAGGCACGGATTACACAGATTTCATAGGTTTCGAAACCGTGAACATCCGTGTAATCCGTGCCTGTATTATATAGCTATACTGCCATGATCCCATCTCTCCCCCTTCAACCGGCCCTATCGGTGTATTCGACTCCGGCTACGGTGGTCTAACCATTCTGGACAAAATACGCGGACTGATGCCTGAATATGATTATATCTATTTGGGAGACAGCGCACGCTGTCCATACGGACCGCGCTCCTTTGAAGTTGTTTACGAATTTACCTTGCAAGCCGTAAGCAAACTGTTCGAACTAGGATGCCCTTTGGTGATATTAGCATGCAACACAGCATCGGCAAAAGCCTTACGCACCATCCAGCAGATCAATCTTCCGGTAATAGACGCTACCCGCAGAGTACTCGGGGTCATCCGGCCTACAGCAGAATGTATAGGAGAAATCACCCGAAGCCGGCACGTAGGCATACTGGCCACAGCCGGTACCATCAAATCTGAATCCTATCTTTTGGAAATACATAAATTATCTCCCGACATTGTGGTAACAGGAGAAGCCTGTCCCATGTGGGTTTCCTTAGTAGAGAATAATGAATATCAATCGGAAGGAGCCGACTATTTCGTCAAACAACATATCAACCGGCTGCTGGATAAAGACCCGATGATTGACACCATCATACTGGGATGTACCCATTATCCGTTACTGCTTGATAAAATAAGACAGTTTACTCCCGGACATATCCGCATCATCGCACAAGGAGAATATGTAGCCCGAAGTCTGCAGGACTATTTGAACCGCCATCCTGAAATGGACGCACGTTGCGAAAAAGGAGGAAAGTGCCGCTTCCTTACCACCGAAAGTGAAAACAAGTTCGAGGAATCCGCTTCCATCTTCTTAGGTCGGCAGGACATAAAAGTAGAAAGCATAGCATTGGAATAACTTTCTTCCGGTTTACCTGTTATATATACCATCCATAACGCTTAATTCATGAAGATATGTATACAAATAAAGTAAAGAAGATAGCTGCGGTACACGATTTATCCGGTGCAGGACGAGTATCTCTCACCGTCGTTATCCCTATCCTCTCATCCATGGGCTTTCAAGTCTGCCCTCTGCCCACAGCCGTATTATCCAGCCACACCCAATACCCGCACTTCTCCTTCTTGGACCTCACGGACGAGATGCCCAAGATTATCAACGAATGGAAGCAACTGAAGATACAGTTTGACGCTATCTATACAGGCTATCTGGGCTCTCCCCAGCAAATACAAATCGTATCCCGGTTTATTGATGATTTCCGACAACCTGACAGTCTGGTTATGATAGATCCTGTTTTGGGAGATAACGGGAAATTATATGCCAACTTCGATGAACAAATGATTATGGAGATGCGCCATCTCATCCGGAAAGCCGATGTTATCACACCTAATATGACCGAACTCTTTTATCTGCTTGACAAACCTTATAAAGCAGAGAATACGGACGCGGAACTGGAAAAACTATCTGCACGAAATATCAGAACACGGTCCCGGTATCGTCATTATCACCAGTGTACCCGTACAAGGTGACCCGCACAAGACTTCCGTACATGCATACGACAGGCAAGGAGACCGTTATTGGAAAGTTACTTGCCCCTACCTGCCTGCTCATTACCCCGGCACAGGTGATACATTTACCAGTGTGATAACCGGCTCACTGATGCAGGGAGACAGCCTGCCTATCGCCTTGGACCGCGCCACACAGTTCATCCTGCAAGGCATCCGCGCCACTTTCGGATATGAATATGATAACCGAGAAGGAATTCTGCTAGAGAAGGTATTGCACAATCTGGATATGCCAATCCAGATCAGCAGTTATGAACTGATTTGAGGACCCCGAAAGTAGAAGATTTGCCCCCCGGGAAGGAAGCCTGTACCAAGCCCTATTACTCCGACGATTAAGGTCGTTTTTCCTTATAGCTAACCCTTATCATACAGTTAACTACTACAGACTCCAGCAGTGGACTGTACAGTCTACTGCAAGAGTTTATACAGTCCACTATATCAGACTGTACAAACCACCGGAAGAGACTATAGTACACAACCATAAAAAAGAGCTTAACCATAAAACAAAATAGGGTTAACCACAAAGAAGAAAAGACTTAACCAGATAAAGCCATAAGGCCAAAAGACGAAAAGAGTAAAACCAAAGAAAGCAGCCAAATCGTACCGTGCAAACCAACAAACATCAGCCGTATCAACAATAATAAATAAATTACCTGCCCAGCAGCCTGCGGCTGAGATAACGCACGGGATACCACACAGAAAGAAAGCCCACCACCAGCACAGTGACAAAAACTATAACAATATCCCATGCATGGACACTGACCGGATAGGCATCCACCACAAAATTGCCACCGGAGTTACCACCTCCCAGCGAAAGCAATCCGAATTCCTGCTGGATAAAACAAAGGATCAAGCCCAGTGCCACTCCGATAACCGCACCCATCAATGAAATCATACGCCCCTCGAACAGAAAGATACGCGTAATCAACTTGTCGCTGGCCCCTAAATTGCGCAATGTCACTACATCTGCCTTCTTATCTATAATCAGCATGGACAATGAGCCTATCACATTAAAGCAGGCTATCATCAGGATAAAGGTAAGGAAAATATAAGAGATCAGCTTCTCTATCTCCATAATGCGGAAAGTATCCGCTTGCTGCTCATACCGGTCCTGCACCCGGAAATCATCTCCCAATATTTTCTGTATCTTCGATTTTACACTCCCTGCATCTACATCCGGCTTCAATTTCAATTCTACCGAACTCACTTCTGTGTCATACTGAAACAACCTACGGGCAAATTGGAGGGAAGTCAAAATGTAAGAAGAGTCATACTTCTGTTGGTTCACCGCAAAAACAAGGCCGCTGGAATATAAATCGGCAGAGTTAAAGCTGGAAGCAGGATTGGCCATATTGACTTTAACTCCCCGTTTGGGAGCATAAATCTCTAGCGGATCGAGGAATTTGATACCCGTTCCCAAGATAGAAACCAATTCTATGCCGGGAATGGCATAATCTACCACTTCATCATGCAACACGAATTGCCCCCGGCCGAAAAGGATACTGTCAATAGCGGTCAGATCCTCGAAATTATCTTCAATTCCTTTAATCACCGCCATGGTCTGACGATCTTTATACTGAACCATCGCATTCTCTTCCAAAGACTCAGAAAAAACCGCGATCTCCGGCATCCGGCGCAAAGCTTCTATACGCGCTTCTTGTCCGTCAAAAACCTTTCCGGTGACAGCCGTAATTTTCAGCTCCGGGTCAAAAGCCGTAAAGAAAGTAGCTACCAGATCCTGGAAGCCGTTAAAAACAGACAAAGTGCATACCAATGCCAATGTAGCCAAAGCCACTCCGCAGACGGAAATGGCTGAAATAACATTAATGGCATTGTGCGACTTCTTGGAAAAAAGATAACGCTTCGCTATATAAAAGGGAAAATTCACCGTCCGGTTCTACTTTTTCAACAGTTCGTCTATACGTTCGGCATAATCCAATGAATCATCCACAAAGAATTTCAACTCGGGAATGATGCGCAACTGATGGCGTACCCGTGTTCCTAATTCATAACGGATGGATTTCATATTATCATTGATATTCTTTACTATTTCCTGGCTCCTCTCAGAAGGGAACACGCTGAGATAGACGCGTGCAATACTCATATCGGGACTGATGCGGACAGCACTTACCGACACCAAAACACCATTCATGGACTTGGTCTGAAGCAGGAAAATCTCACTCAACTCCTTTTGGATCAAACGAGAAATCTTATTTTGTCTGGTCGTTTCCATAATTAATAATTATTTGCTAATTTGCTAATATGCCATACGGTTCATAGCGCAAGCTATGAGCACATTATTCAACATTTTCTTATGATTGTCAGCCCGTCGCGCAAGGGAAGAATCACCTTTTCAACCCGTTTGTCGGCAGCTACCAAATCATTAAATTTCTTTATTCCAATAGTCTGAAGATCTGTATGATGCGGTTCCTCCAATACATGTCCGTCCCACAATGTGTTGTCGGCAATGATATATCCGCCGGGTGATAATTTCTCCAGTACCATTTCGTAATATTCAATATACTTCCGCTTATCACCGTCTACAAACGCTAAATCAAAGGTAATGTTCATGCCAGGCAGCAACTTCAGCGCATCACCTATATAAAATTTAATCTTGCCGGCGTAAGGCGAACCTTCCAGCCAGGGACGTGTAAAGTCCTCCTGCTCATCGTTTATCTCAAATGTGTGCAACATGGCCCCCTCTTCCAACCCTTCGGCCAGGCAAAGTGCGGAGTAGCCACTGTAAGTCCCGATTTCCAACACCTGACGGGGGCGTATCATTTGCACAAACATTTTCAGCATACGTCCCTGCAAGTGGCCGGAAGCCATACGGGGACGTAAAAGCTTGACGTGCGTATCGCGATAAAGTGCCTTCAGGTAATCACTTTCTTCGTCAATGTGTTGAAGGATATATTCGTCAATAGCGTCCGTTTCTTTCATTCCTATCTTCTATTTTTATAGGTAACGGTTGCGGTTGGGCAGCACATAGTCCATAGCATACTTCAACACATCTCCCACTACATTGATTTCAAGGAAAGAAGTCTGAGTACCTTGCTTACCGCTGCTCAGATAGGCCACCATGTCGCTTTCACTCAAAACGCCATCATCCAGCAATTTACGCAAAGCAGCGAAATAATATGCCTGTCCGTTAGCCTTTTCGGGCATATAGATAGCCTCCACCCCATATGACAAAGCCAGATGACGCATCGTTTTTTTCTTTATAACAGATGGCCAATACAGGATATTTGCCACGGAAAGCAGCAATATTACGTGCGGTACGCCCGCTGAAACTGTCGGTAATAATGGCGCGGATATTCAGTTTGCTGGTAGCCTTTACTGCCTGTTTTGCCAGGAAAGCAGTTACGTCATTGGAGTTTTCATCCAAAGGAATACGGATGTCATTCTCGGCCAGTTTATCTTTCTCAGCCTGCGCTGCAATCTTGGCCATCGTCTTCACGGCTTCCACCGGATACTTGCCGTATGCCGTTTCTCCACTCAGCATCAATGCATCCGTGCGGTAGTAAATAGCATTGGCAATATCGGTCACTTCAGCACGGGTAGGACGCGGATTATTAATCATGGTATGCAACATCTGGGTAGCAACAATCACCGGTTTCTTTGCCAGAATACATTTTTTTATCAACAAACGCTGAATGCCGGGGATTCGTTCCTGAGGAACTTCAATGCCCAAGTCACCACGAGCCACCATGACTCCGTCGGCCACTTCCAATATTTCATCAATATTGTCCACTCCTTCCTGATTCTCGATCTTGGCGATAATCTTAATGTCGCTGCCGTATGCATCCAGTATCTGGCGGATATCCAGCACATCTTGCTTATTACGAACAAACGAATGTGCTATGAAATCAATGTCCTTTTCAATAGCATACAGTATATTGTTACGGTCCTTTTCTGTCAAAGAAGGGAGATTGATGCGCACGCCCGGTACATTCACACTCTTACGGTTACCCAAAGTAGCTTCATTCTGCACCTCGCACAACAAATACTCGTCTGTCTTCTCAATCACGCGCAGCTCCAGATCACCATCATCAATCAGAATATCGCCATCCACCTGAAGATCATGCACAAAACCGGGATAAGATACAGCAATACATTCACGGGTCGTTTCTTGTGCTGGATTGCCTACAATCTTTACTTTGTCACCAATCTGATAAGGAATAGGCTCGCCGCCTGCAATAGCAGTAGTACGCACTTCGGGACCTTTTGTGTCCATCAATATGGCAATACGGTTGGAAACCTCACGTACATTGGTTATCAATTTTTCAAAACCTTCACGTGAAGCGTGAGCCGTATTCATACGGACCACATTCATACCAGCCTTGAAAAGATCTCTTATAAACTCTACCTCGCAACGCTGATCTGAGATGGACGCTACGATTTTTGTTTGTTTCAACATCATAATCTTATCACCTTATATTATACCTAAACTTTTTATTTTCTCATCAACAAAGCCTCAATCGCCAAACGATATGAATGAAGCCCGAACCCACAAATTACTCCCACACAAGCGCAAGAAATCATCGACTTATGGCGAAACTCCTCACGGGTATGTACATTTGAGATGTGCACCTCAATCACAGGAGCTGTCACGGCGCGGATAGCATCCTGTAAAGCAATGGAAGTATGCGTATAAGCCCCTGCATTCAAGACGATGCCGTCATAATCAAAACCCACTTCGTGTATTTTATTGATCATCTCACCTTCCACATTCGACTGATAATACGCTATTTCAATGTCCGGATAAGTACGGCGCAATTCCACCAGATAGTCTTCAAATGAAACAGCACCATAAATGGAAGGTTCCCGTTTGCCTAATAAATTGATATTAGGTCCATTAATAATTTGTATTTTCATATTTATACTATATCTGAACTTTTTCTACCTTTGCAGGGAATTTGGGTACAAAGGTAGAAAAAAGAAATGAAAAGAACCGAGAAAACAGACAAGATATTGGTGAAATACAGGCAATATTTAAAGTTGGAGAAATCGTTATCTGACAATACGGTAGATGCTTATCTTACTGACCTGGACAAGTTACTGGCTTATCTTACATTAGAAAATATCAACATTCTGGATGTCCGGCTTGAAAATCTGGAAGATTTCTCAGCCGGATTACATGATATCGGCATCCACCCCCGTTCGCAGGCACGCATCTTGTCAGGCATCCGCTCTTTCTACCGTTTCCTCATTATGGAAGATTATCTGGAATCCGACCCAACAGAATTACTGGAATCCCCCAGACAGGTTTCAAACTGCCCGAAGTAATGACGGTGGAAGAAATAGACTTATTGATAGGCAGCATAGACCGCGGAACCAAAGAAGGTCAACGCAACAGAGCCATATTGGAAACACTTTACAGTTGCGGACTACGTGTTTCCGAACTCTGTAATCTGAAATTATCCGAACTTTATTTTGAAGAAGGCTTCATCAAGGTGGAAGGGAAAGGAAGCAAACAGCGGCTGGTCCCTATTTCACCGCGTGCCATCAAGGAAATCAGGCTCTACTTCACCGACCGTAACCTGATGAAAATAAAGCCGGGATTTGAAGATTTTGTCTTCATCAGCAATTTCGGGAAGAACATCTCCCGCATCATGGTTTTCCATATCATCAAGGAACTGGCAGAGCGCATCGGTTTGGAAAAAAAAAATCAGTCCTCATACCTTCCGCCATTCTTTTGCGACACACTTGCTGGAAGGAGGCGCCAACTTGCGTGCCATACAGTGTATGCTTGGACACGAAAGTATCGGGACCACAGAAATTTATACACACATAGACCGCAATATGTTACGCAGTGAAATCATAGAACACCACCCCCGTAACATCAAATTCAGAGAAAAAGGTAAATAAAGGTTCTATATTCTAAAATATTTTAAGATAAATTGAAAAAAAAGCAGGCTAAGAAGCTAGCACATAATAGAGTTTTTCCTATCTTTGTCCCCAAAGAGACGCACAAAAACGTACTATAGCGAATTTTACATTACAAACGTTAAATTAATAAAGTAACTATGATTAAAAAGTTGTATTTGCCCTTAGTGGCTTTATTGGTCCTTGCCCTGTCATCATGCGGCAAGATGGGAGAATTGTCTTCTGACTATTTCACAACTAACCCTGAAGTGCTTGAAGCAATCGGTGGTAAAGTGCCTGTGACAATTAATGGTAAATTCCCCGAGAAGTATTTCAAGAAGAACGCAACTGTTGAAGTTACCCCTGTTCTGAGATGGAAAGGTGGCGAAGCTAAAGGCCAGCCTGCTGTATTCCAAGGAGAAAAAGTAGAAGGAAACAAATTCAGACTATCGCTTACAAAGCAGTGGTAGCTATACGATGAAAGCTTCTTTCGACTATGTTCCCGAAATGGCAAACTCTGAACTTTATCTTGATTTCAAGATTACAAAGGAAAGAAATCATACACTATTCCTTCTGTGAAAATCGCTGATGGCGTTATCGCGACTTCTGAACTGCCTACTGTTGCCAGCTCTAACGCATCATACGCTAACGATGCTTTCCAACGCATCATTAAAGATGCTCAAACTGCTAACATCATGTTCTTGATCCAGCAAGCTAACTTGCGCAACAGTGAATTGAATTCTGACGATATCAAAGAATTCCATAAGAAAGTGGCTGAAGTTAATGCTGACACCAAGAACTACAAACTGAATAACATTGAAATTTCTGCATACGCTTCACCTGATGGTGGTGTGAAACTGAACACCGGTTTGGCTGAAAACCGTGAAGCAAACACAGAAAAATATATGGAACGCCAGTTGAAGAAAGGCAAGATTGATACTAACCTGGATGCAAAATACACTGCACAAGATTGGGAAGGTTTCCAAGAACTGGTATCCAAATCAAACTTGCAGGATAAAGATTTGATCTTGCGTGTTCTTTCTATGTACAATGATCCTGAACAAAGAGAAGCTGAAATCAAGAATATTTCTTCTGTATACAAAACTTTGGCTGACGAAATCCTGCCTCAGTTACGTCGTGCCCGTTTAACTGCCAACTATGACATCATCGGTCGTAGCGATGATGAAATCAACGAAGCATTCAACTCTGATCCTAAAGTATTGAGTGTAGAAGAATTATTGTACGCTGCTACACTGACTAACGACAACGCCCGCAAAGAAGCTATCTTCAACAAGACAACTCAACTTTATCCGAACGATTTCCGTGCTTATAACAACCTGGGTGAATTGGCATTCGCTGCCGGTGATGCTGCTAAAGCAGAAAACTACTTCAAACAAGCTGCTTCTAAGAACGCTAGCGCTCCTGAAGTAAACGCTAACCTTGGTCTTTGCGAATTGGTTAAGGGCAATGTTGCAGCTGCTGAAACTTACTTAGGCAAAGCTACAGGTGCTAATGCTGCCGGTGAAGCTTTGGGTAACTTGTATATCAAACAAGGCCAGTATGACAGAGCTGTCAACTCATTCGGTGACGCTAAGACTAACAGTGCCGCTCAAGCTCAGATTTTGGCTAAAGACTATAACAAAGCAAAAGCGACCTTGTCTGCAATCAAGAATCCGGATGCAATGACTGACTACTTGATGGCTATCGTTGGTGCTCGCACAAACAATGCTTCATTGGTAAGCAGCAGCATCAAGAGCGCAATCGCAAAAGATCCTTCAATGGCTGAAAAAGCTGCTAACGATCGCGAGTTCGCTAAATACGCCGACGCTATCAAATAATATAACTAGATATCATCTTGTCTAGTTTTTAGATGATTATTACTGTAACCGGAGGCTTCGTGATGAAGCTTCCGGCTTTTTTATGTAAAATAACCTTCATTTATACCTGCCTTTAGCCACAAAATGCGTATTTTCGCAAAAAATATCTTGAAATGAAAAAATTACTATTCTTTCTTTTCACTCTTGTTGTGCTGGCAAGCGGCTGCGGCAAGAAAAATACATTCACCTTAGAAGGAAGCATTAAAGGACTCCCTTCAGACACTATATTAGTATTTTATCAAGAGCCCGATTACAAGCTAGATACCATACTCCTCTCAAAAGGCAAATTCACTTACACTATTACCCCTGACACATTTACTATCTTTTCATTACTATTAGGAGAAAAACAAATCTTGCCGATATATGCTGATAAAGGAGAAAGTGTCACCCTAAACGGAATGGTCGGAGAGATAGAGGTTAAAGGAAAGGGAGAAAACGCACAACTGGCAAAACATATCCAGTACCTTAACACATTAGGAAATAACAAGACTGCCGTTATGGCTGCTGTGGATTCATTAATTAAAACCAATCCACACTCGTATAGCAATATCTATCTGATAGACAAATATTATGTACAGGACTCGCTTCCTGACTATAACCACATAGATCAACTGATAAAAGGATTAAGCGGTATCATAAAAGACACACCTTATATTATAGATCTCCAGAATAAATTAAGTGAGAAAAAAAGAACTGACAGATCATCGCTACGTTTCCAACATCTCGTGCACGGACAGAGAAGGAAAGACCATCAACTGGAACAGCGTAAAAGGGAAATATGTCCTTTTGGATTTTTGGGCAAGCTGGAACAAAGAAAGCATTGCCACACAAGATTCTTTAGTACCCGTACAAAAGGCATTGTAAAAAAAATAAGTTTGTTATTATCAGCCTCTCCCTTGACTTGGACAAAAAGGAATGGATGGAGAAAATCATTCAAAGAGACACCACACAATGGAAACAAGTTTGCGATTTCAAAGGCTGGGACAATTCCATTGTCAAACAGCAAGGCATAACCCGGATTCCTGCCAATATACTTATAGGTCCTGACAAGCGGGTCATCACGCAAGATATACGCGGCAAAGAACTGATAGACAAAGTGAAACAGCTGATAGAACAAGATAAAGAGAAAGAAAAAGCCGCCAAAGAGGCAGAACGTACTCGAAAGAGACAAAATGAAAAAATAAAAGAATGCTGGTAAAAGTCTATGGAGCAGCCGTTCAAGGTATCGACGCTACCATTGTAACTATTGAAGTAAATAGTTCACGAGGTATAAAATTCTTCCTTGTCGGTCTGCCGGACTCGGCCGTGAAAGAAAGTCATGAACGTATTATTTCCGCTTTACAGGTAAACGGATATAAATTCCCTACTTGTCAGATTGTAGTGAATATGGCCCCTGCTGACATACGTAAAGAGGGGTCTGCATACGATCTTCCGCTAGCAATCGGAATATTGGCCGCTACCCAAATCGTATCGGAAGAAAAACTTTCACGCTATCTTATTATCGGAGAACTTAGCCTAGATGGAAGCCTGCAACCCGTCAAAGGAGCTCTCTCCATAGCTATCAGTGCCCGAGAACAAGGTTTTGAAGGATTCATACTTCCCAAACAAAATGCGCGAGAAGCTGCTGTAGTAAACAATCTGAAAGTATATGGCGTAGAAAATATCAAAGAGGTCATCGAATTTTTCAATAATGAACGCAATCTGGAGCCTAGCATCGTCAATACACGGGAAGAATTCTATGAAAACCAAAGTAGCTTTCCATACGATTTTGCTGATGTAAAAGGACAAGAAAGTGTAAAACGCGCATTGGAAGTAGCCGCGTCTGGAGGACACAACTTGATTATGATCGGTTCACCCGGAAGTGGAAAGTCCATGATGGCAAAGTGTATGCCAAGCATTCTCCCTCCCCTGTCATTGGGTGAAAGTCTGGAAACGACTAAAATACATTCAATAGCAGGAAAATTAGGAAAAGACAGCTCACTGATTGCTATTCGGCCTTTCCGTAGTCCCCATCATACAATCTCGCAAGTAGCAATGGTAGGTGGCGGCACCAATCCCCAACCGGGAGAAATCAGTCTGGCCCACAACGGTTTGCTCTTTCTAGACGAGTTGCCGGAATTTAATAGAAGTGTACTTGAAGTACTTCGCCAACCCCTAGAGGACAGGTATATATCCATCTCACGAGCTAAATACAGTCTAGATTATCCGGCCAGTTTCATGCTGGTAGCCAGCATGAATCCCTGTCCATGCGGATATTATAATCATCCCACACGAGCTTGCGTCTGTAATCCTGGACAAGTGCAACGGTACCTGAACCGTATCTCCGGTCCTTTACTGGACCGCATAGATATCCAAATAGAAATAGTTCCGGTTCCATTCGAGAAAATGGCAGAACAACATCATGCAGAAAGTAGTGCAAGCATACGCAAACGGGTTATCAAGGCCCGGAAAATACAAGCTCAACGTTTTGCTAACCATCCGGGTATTTACTGCAACGCACAAATGGAAGCCGGATTACTCCATCTGTATGCTCAACCCAATGAAGCAGGGCTAAAATTATTACAAACTGCCATGACACGCCTCAACCTGTCGGCACGCGCATATGGTCGTATTCTAAAAGTAGCACGTACCATTGCCGATCTGGACAACAGCGAACACATTACTTCCATCCACCTGGCAGAAGCGATAAGCTATAGAAATCTTGATAGAGAAGACTGGGCCGGCTAGTTTAGCTGCCGGGCTCAGTTTCCTTTGCATGATAAATGACCTGCATCAATGAATCCAGTTCAATGTAATTTGCAAGTATATCCTCTTCTTCATCGGTCATTTCCCAATCTTTATTCTCACTCTTTTTAGAGAAAAGTACATTCAAAATGAATTTATACCACGCATTCATGATTCTTTCAATCTAAGGTTTTCATCAAAAACAGAATAAGAAAAGTTTAGTTCATTAATCTTCCCTATTTTTCTCTTTTTTCGATAGCTTTATCGAACCTTTAGGAGAGAACTCAAATTTTCCTACATACCAATGTCCACCCTCTTCCAACTTCTTTTGATTCATATCTTTGATTAAAACAGAATCTGATTTAAATGCACCACCATTTTCTTCGCCGTCTATATCATTAAAATAGACTTTCTGTTCATTAATTCCACCTATACTCAAGTCTTCGGTCTTGAATTCTCCTTTTTCATCTGTATAAATTGTATCGGCAGGGAAAACGCCATTATTCCAATCTTGCCTTACGATTACCTGAATGTTTTTCAAAGGCTCATCCTTATCCGAAGTCACTGTACCTTTCACTAAGAATTTGCTATAAGGAGTACCATATTCACATCGTATCTCCAAATTCTCATCTTCATTACTGCAAGAAGCGAATCCAAGTAAAACCAACGCTCCGGACAATAACCGATGTACTGTCATTTTCTTTTTCATGTTCATAATCCCTAATAGTTTAAAGTCAGTTTTTATGTTATTTATCTTCTTTAGAAAGTTTTATTTCCATGTTGTATTCATAAGTACCTAAATACCAGTTTCCGTCTCCTTTCTTTATTTGTTTACTTTCCATATCCTTCATACAGACAGAATCCGATTTAAAAGTTCCTCCATTTGCCTCACCATCTATATCATTAAATATCAATTTCTTCGTATCGACCCATCCGTCTCTCATCATCTGTGAAACAAACTCACCTCCAGAATCTGTATAAATAGTATCATTCATCCGGACCAACTCCCCTTCTTCATCATTATAATATGCATTCTCATTTTTTACAATTACCTGAATGTCTTTCAAAGCCTTTCCGTCATCAGATATCACCTTACCTCTTACCCAGAAATCCATAGTAGGAGTTCCATATTCCACTGAGGTTTCAGCACAAGCAGCAAAACCCAATAAAGCCAGCACACCGCATAAGCTCTGCTCCAATACTTTCTTCTGTTTCATCTTCTTCATTCCTTTCTTTTTTATGGTGTTTGCAATCTTTTTAAATGACAGAACAATAAATCTCCATTTTCATCGCGCAGGTGCATGCCATTCCCTTTACAGAAACGAAAATATTTACAATCAGCACATTCATCTTTTTTCATCCATTCTCGGTCACGGTAAGGTTTGAATCTATGATTCCATACTTCCATAAAATCATTCTCATAAATATTTCCCTGGTGATAATCGGCACGAATACTGGGACAAGCAGAAATCGCTCCATCAATAAGAACTGAGCCGACCGATATTCCCGCCCGGCAAGCGAAGAAAGTATCGCGCACTTCAGCCTCATAATTACCTAGAAATCCCTCACAACCGTAACTTACATGGATCCGTCCTTCCTTACGGCTCTTCCTAATAAATTCCATTACTCCTCTGAACTCCTCATTAGACAATTGAAGTTCAGGATCTTTGGCTGCACGCCCTACCGGGAATATAGTAAAAAGCCGCCAACCTTTTACCCCCAAACTTATCAAGAAGTCTTTCAACTCCTCCAAACGCATATAACTATGCTTATTTACACAAGTAACCACATCAAAAACAAAATCAGGAACCTGTACCATCAACTTGATCGCTTCAACAGCCCGTTCAAAACTTTGCGGGTTGCCCCGCATCCAGTTATGATCCGTCGCAAAACCGTCAAGACTGACCGTAGCCGTATGCAATCCGGCATCCAACAGCCCATTCAATCGTTCACGAGTCATATATAGTCCATTAGTTACCATTCCCCAAGGAAACCCTCTTTCATAAATAGCACGCCCACACTCTTCCAGATCCTTCCTCATCAAGGGTTCCCCACCAGTAATAATCACAAAGATTTTATGCGGATCATTTTGAGCTGAGACACTATCCAACACCCGAAGAAAATCTTCCTTCGGCATATCAGGATGACCAGCGATCTTTTTACAATCACTGCCACAATGTCGACAATGCAAATTACAACGAAGAGTACATTCCCAAAATAGTTGCTTCAACTGATGCTCTTCCGTACGCTCATTTTCCAACCGCCGGAATATTTCAAGACCCATCCGACGACGAATAGACAAAGGGGCATTTATATTCATGTGTTTTTCCTTTTTTATATTAAATGCAAAGAAGTGCAAATCACTGCATCACAATATAACATTTTTTGCAATTTCCCAGCTTCCGGCAAAGCCCCCGAATAACAATATCTTATAATAAGTATGGTCTGTCAGAAATTTTAAAGGAGAAATATTTCTGATTATTCCATATACTTACTAAAAATCACTAACTTTGCACGTTACTGGTAGAAATAACAAAAAAAGACATCATACAATGGAAAATAAATTCAAAAGAACCACCGTCACATCCGCTTTGCCTTACGCAAACGGTCCGGTACATATTGGTCATCTGGCAGGTGTATATGTTCCTGCTGATATCTACGTGCGCTATCTCCGCCTGAAGAAAGAAGATGTTCTTTTCATCGGAGGCTCTGACGAACACGGAGTACCTATCACCATTCGTGCAAAGAAAGAAGGTATTACTCCGCAAGATGTGGTGGACCGCTATCATACCTTGATAAAAGAATCATTCAAAGAATTTGGAATTTCATTCGATATATACTCTCGTACTACATCAAAAACACACCACGAACTAGCTTCCGAATTCTTCAAAACCCTGTATGATAAAAGTGAGTTCATTGAAAAGACCTCCATGCAATATTATGACGAAGAAGCCCATCAGTTCCTGGCCGACCGTTATATTATCGGTGAATGTCCTCACTGCCATGCAGAAGGAGCCTACGGTGACCAATGCGAGAAGTGCGGAACATCTCTTTCTCCAACCGACCTGATCAATCCGAAAAGTGCTATCAGTGGCAGCCAACCTGTGATGCGTGAAACTAAACACTGGTATCTGCCATTGGACAAACACGAAGGATGGCTGCGTGAATGGATTCTTGAGAATCATAAAGAATGGCGCCCTAATGTATACGGACAATGTAAAAGCTGGTTGGATATGGGCTTGCAACCTCGTGCGGTAAGCCGTGACTTGGATTGGGGAATCCCTGTTCCTGTAGAAGGTGCTGAAGGAAAAGTACTTTACGTATGGTTTGATGCCCCCATCGGCTATATTTCAAATACAAAAGAATTACTTCCCGACAGTTGGGAAACTTGGTGGAAAGATCCAGAAACCCGTTTGATTCACTTCATCGGAAAAGACAATATTGTATTCCACTGCATTGTTTTCCCTGCTATGCTGAAAGCAGAAGGAAGCTATATCTTACCGGATAACGTACCTAGCAATGAATTCCTGAACCTGGAAGGTGACAAGATTTCCACTTCACGCAACTGGGCAGTATGGTTGCATGAATATTTGCAGGACTTCCCCGGCAAACAGGATGTATTGCGCTATGTATTGACAGCCAATGCCCCCGAGACAAAAGACAACGATTTTACCTGGAAAGATTTTCAAGCACGTAACAACAATGAGTTGGTAGCTGTTTATGGTAACTTTGTAAACCGTGCTTTAGTGCTGACTCATAAATATTTCGATGGGAAAGTTCCAGTTTGCGGTGAATTGACCGATTACGATAAAGAAACATTAAAAGAATTTGCAGACGTAAAGGCAGAAGTAGAAAAACTATTGGATGTATTCAAATTCCGCGATGCACAAAAAGAGGCAATGAACCTGGCACGTATCGGTAATAAATACTTAGCTGATACAGAACCCTGGAAACTGGCAAAGACTGATATGGACCGTGTAGCCACCATTCTTAACATAGCATTGCAACTAGTTGCCAATCTGGCAATTGCTTTCGAACCCTTCCTGCCTTTCAGCAGCGAAAAGCTCCGCCAAATGCTGAATATGGAAACATTTGAATGGGACCAACTGGGACGTACCGATCTGCTGGCAGAAGGGCATCAATTGAATAAAGCAGAACTGTTGTTCGAAAAGATCGAAGATGAAACCATTCAAGCACAAGTAGACAAACTGTTGGCTACCAAAAAAGGCAAACGAGGCTGCCAGCTATAAAGCTAACCCGATAAAACCGATATTGCTTTCGAAGAATTTGAAAAGTTAGATATCCGTGTAGGTACCGTATTAGAATGTGAAGTAGTGCCTAAAATGAAAAAACCTGCTGAAATTCAAGATTGCTGACGGACTGGAGAACCGTACCATCGTCAGCGGTATCGCGCAACATTATAAACCGGAAGAACTGATAGGCAAACAAGTTTTATTCATTGCCAACCTTGCTCCGCGCCAATTCAAGAATGGACTGGTGAGCGAAGGCATGATTCTAAGTGCTGGAAACTTTGAACTGGCACCTTAGCAGTGACCTCATTATTAAGAGAGGTAAAGCCGGGCAGTGAAGTGAAATAATATACACCCAAATACAGAAAAGGCTGAAAGCAACTGAAACGTCTGCTTTCAGCCTGACTATTTTATAATCTATCTATAAAAATGGCAGAACAATCCTTGAAAGAAAAAACAGCAAAAGGCCTCTTCTGGGGTGGACTAAGCAACGGAGTACAGCAGCTGCTGAATCCTTTTTTTCGGGATATTCCTATCACGCATTCTGAATGCCGAAGATTATGGCATGGTGGGAATGCTATCCATCTTCTCTCTTATTGCAGGTTCCTTACAGGAAAGTGGGTTCACGGCAGCCCTAGCTAACAAACGGGAGATCTCCCACAAAGACTATAATGCCGTATTCTGGTTCAGTACCGGACTAAGTGCCTGTCTCTACCTCATTTTGTTCCTTTGCGCCCCACTCATTGCCGAATTCTATCATACTCCCGAACTGACAGCTTTGGCACGATACACTTTCCTCGGTTTCTTTGTAGCCAGTTTGGGTATTGCCCACAGTGCTTACCTGTTCCGCAACTTAATGGTCAAGCAAAAGGCAATGGCGGTCACTATCGGATTAACTGCCTCAGGAACTATCGGTATAACTATGGCCTGCTTGGGATTTGCCTATTGGGGCATAGCCACACAAAGCATTGTTTATGTAGGAACTATTAATATCTGTTATTGGTGCTTCTCACCCTGGCGACCTACACTTACTTTCGATTTCAAGCCTTTAAAAGGGATGCTTTCTTTCAGCAGCAAATTAGTAGTAACCAATATATTCAACCACATCAATAATAATATCTTTACCGTTATTCTTGGTAAATTCTATTCGGGACAAGAAGTAGGCTATTTTACTCAAGCTAATAAATGGAATTATATGGGACATTCATTAATTTCAGGAACAGTCAACAGTGTGGCCCAACCTGTACTTTCCAGTTTATCGGATGAAAGGGAACGCCAACAACGCGCTTTCCGGAAGATGCTCCGCTTCACTGCCTTTATTTCTTTCCCGGCTATGTTAGGATTATCATTAATCGCACCCGAACTGATTATGCTGACTATTACGGACAAATGGTTGCCCAGTGCCTCCATCCTACAGTTGCTCTGCATCGGTGGCGCATTCATCCCCATAACCAATTTGTATTCCAACCTAGTTATCAGCAAAGGAAAATCGGATATCTACATGTGGAATACCATCAGTTTAGGCATTATCCAGTTAACAACCATGCTCCTGCTTTATCCATACGGTGTACATACCATGATTATAGTGTATGTATCCATCAATATCTGCTGGCTGTTTGTATGGCACTATTTTGTATGGCAACAAATACGGCTCAACTTGTTCGCAGCACTGAAAGACATCCTTCCGTTTGCCTTCATAGCTACTGCGGTAATGGCAGCTACCTATTATGTCACTATCGGCTTTGCCAATCTGTATTTATTAATGGCAAGCAAGATTATCATAGCCGGCACACTCTACACAGCCATCCTGTGGTTGAGCGGCTCTGTCACTTTTAAAGAGAGTTTACACTATATAATCAAGAAATAATGGCTGCTACACGTCACTCCGGATTAGAATGTTTACGAATTATCAGTATCATACTGATTGTATCCATGCATATTCTAGGGAATACCTTCCACACCAGTAATTTGCTGAACAAAGAATTCATACTATTTGTCAATACATTGGGAAACACAGGAGTAACTTTATTCATTCTGATCTCAGGCTATTTCGGAATCCGTTTCAATACACATAAATTTTTCAAGATGCTGGTTGTCGTATGGTTTTATTCCATCGTTTCTTATCTGATCGAAACAATATGGCTTCACACTCCGCATACCTGGACAGGACTAGCCTCCTCATTGATACCGATACTTAGCAAAAAATACTGGTTTATGACCTGCTATGTAGTGCTTTATTGTTTCTCACCCTATTTAAACCGACTGGTTCAAAACCTCTCACAAAAAGTTATGAACAACTACTGTTACTATGGGGATTCTTTTTTATATTTGCCCCGACAATCCTGTTTTTTGAAATTCAAAATGACACAGGTAAGGGAATTATCAATGTCACACTAGCTTATCTCATAGGACAATATCTGAAGGTCTATGGTCTTCCGGAAAACATGAAACGATATAGCTGGGATATTTTATCAGGGAGCCTTGCCGGTATTTTTATACTGAATTCCCTGCTTACAGCAATGAGTGGAAATATCATACTGAGATTCGCCCGAGATAATAATCTACTGATTATCATCGCCTCTATCATGGTTTTCTACCAGTTCACCCGATGGCATTTTTCATCCCGCATCATCAATTACCTAGCAGGATACGTTTTTGCCTTATATATGCTTCAAGGACTTCTTATCCACTGTTTACAACCCTGGTATACCCCTTATGCAGACAGCAATCTACTTGTTCTGTATTTTATGGGAACACTTGTTTCTATCTGTCTGACAACACTTGTTATAGAATGGAGCAGACGGCTGCTATTAGGAAAAATAGAAAACAAATTAGCAGATGCAATGGAAAGAAGAGGAGCAAAAATTAAAATGTTTACAGATAATCATTAAAACAATTATTTATTTCCGCAACTCATAATTTCAAAATCTCCAATGGAGTCCCTCCTATCTGAGCTGCCATATCCGAAAATGAACTCTGAAAAGAACCATATAATTTTTTTGTGTACGGGCCAATGTGTACATATCCGTGATACCCTCCCTTATTCCCTCCAAAGATCCACGGTCTGCCGTTTTTTCCGGAACAGAATATCCGGTCACCATAACGCTCTTTCATCTCCCGCTTCACCTCTTCCGAATCTGTAGCCAAATAGATAGCCACCTTATCGTCCTCTTTTATCTCCTCATCCAGTTTCTGATAGAATAACTCGATAGGGCTTTGCCGGATAGAAGCCAGATTATCTGTACGACGGATATGCATACCAATCATGGTATCCGAAAAATTCCGACAACGGTTTTCCACCTCTTCCATAACCTCTTCTACCGGAACAAATAACCGACTGATCCATACATAATCATAAGGTTGAAAAGCGGTATATGATGCCATATAAACACAGCTACCTTCTTTAACCCACCGTTCAAAATCAAAATGCCGATTACATAAAGGAGTAATAGAACGCTCGTACAGGCAAGACTTGAAAAACAGTTTCTGAAACAAAAGCGGGAAATGAAAATTCCTGGAACGAGGTCTGTCCAACAATGCATAATCCAACTGCGAAGCATCCCGCAAACAGGCAATCTTCCTGTCCACAGGTTTGAACAATTGGCTAAACGGTGCATTTAGCGCCCAATCCTGAAACCAAACGATACTTAAATCACTATCACTCTTCGCTGCCAGTGTCACGGCCGAAGCCACCGCACGCATACGGTTAGCCAGTCCTCCTACCGGTACAAATGTAATTTTACCCATTCTCATTAAATTTTAAGGCAAATATAAACAACATCGCTTATAAATGCTAATTAATTACTACTTTTGCATAGTCCCCCGATAAACAAAAGAAATGAGAAAAAATATCGCAATCGTATTAGCAGGAGGTATAGGCAGCCGCTTAGGTCTGTCCACTCCCAAGCAATTTTTTAAAGTAGCGGGCAAAATGGTAGTCGAGCATACAATAGATGCTTTCGAAAGCAATCCGCACATCGATGAAATTGCCATTGTTTCCAATCCTTTTTATATTGCTGACTTTGAGTCCATCATTATCAAGAATGGATGGAAAAAAGTGAAGAAGATTCTGAAAGGCGGTCAGGAAAGATTTCATTCCAGCCTTTCGGCTATCAAAGCTTACGAAGGCAGCGATGTCAACCTGATTTTCCATGATGCTGTACGTCCATTGGTCAGCCAACGTATTCTAAATGATGTCATCAAAGCATTGGAAACATATGCAGCTATTGATGTCGCCATGCCTGCCACTGACACCATTATCGAAGTAGATGGAGATTTCATTCATCAGATTCCCGACCGGTCCAAACTAAAACGGGGGCAGACTCCACAAGCTTTTCATTTGGAAACCATCAGCCACGCTTATGAAATCGCCTTGAAAGACGAACATTTCAAAGTTACCGATGACTGTGGGGTTGTTGTAAAATATTTACCCGATGTACCTGTATATGTAGTTACAGGCGAGGAAAGCAACATGAAGCTGACCTATAAAGAAGATACCTACCTATTGGACAAATTCTTCCAGTTACGTAAAAGTGAGCTGAATGAAATTCCATTGAATGAAAGCCAACTGAAAGGCAAAGTAGCCGTCATCTTCGGTGGAAGCTATGGAATAGGAGAACATACAGCCCGTATGCTACAGGAGAAACAAGCAAAAGTATTCTGTTTTTCCCGAAGCATGAACGGTGTGGATGTAGGCAAAAAGGAACAAGTGGCCGATGCTCTAAAAAAATGTATTCTTACAAACCCACAGAATAGACTATATCATCAACACGGCTGGCGTCCTCAACAAAGAGCCTTTGATGAGTTCGGACTATCAAACGATATACAATGCGGTGAGCACCAACTATATGGGAACTATCAACGTAGCGATGGAGGCGTACGCCTATTTAAAAGAAAGCAAAGGGAAATTAGTTTTCTTCACCTCCAGTTCCTATACTCGCGGCAGAGCTTTCTACAGCATCTATTCCTCTACGAAAGCGGCCATTGTAAACTTTGTACAAGCTATCGCACAAGAATGGGAACCGTTTGGCATTGCTGTTAATTGCATCAACCCCGAACGTACCAAAACTCCCATGCGCGTAAAAAAACTTCGGAACAGAACCTGAGAACACCCTATTATCAGCAGAAAAGGTCGCAATTGCCACCATACAGTCATTGGTTTCCGAATTTACAGGACAAGTAATTGATGTAAAAAGAAATAAAGTATGGAAAAATGAATTTCTATCTACCTATGTAGCCAATAACCTGCGAGCCTGCCAACTGAAGCAACTCTCCATATTAGAAGAAATGGACCGTATTTGCCAAAAGCACCACCTGACCTACTGGCTGGACGGAGGTACATTATTGGGAGCCGTGCGCCACGGAGGATTCATCCCTTGGGATGATGATATAGATATAGGAATGCCATTGGCCGATATGCAAAAATTCATAGAAGTAGCTCCTGACGAACTATCCGAAGGGTTATTCCTCCAAACCCCACAAAGTGATCCTTCAAGCAAGGAACCGATTATAAAAGTGAGGGACTTGAACTCTCTGTATGTAGAATTCGGCGATAATTTTAATGCGGATTATCAAAAGGGGCTTTTTGTAGATATATTCCCATTTATTGATTACCCCAGCATACCCAAATCATGGGTAAAGAAGCTAACCAAAGGAATCTCCAAAAGCTATTCCATTCTGCATACGCAACATTATTATTCTCTACGTGCCTTCGCAGAATTCTTTTACTTCGGCACAAAATACTGGCTGTTCAAAGGAATATGGAATCTGCTTGGTCTGCTCTACAAAAAAGGATACTTATCTTTCCAATGTCCTGATAAACAATGGATACGGTATCATGCACCGCAAAGACTCTGTATTTCCCATATCAGAAATAATTTTTGAAGGGAAACCATTCAAGGCACCTGCCAACCCAGATGCTTACCTGAAAGATTTATATAAGAATTACATGGACATTCCTCCCAAAGACAAACAGAAAATCCATGCCATTTATATTCACCCCGAATTGATAAAGAAACCATGAAACCGTTCCTTGTAGATGTACCCGTACTCATTTTGTTCTTCAACCGCCCGCAACAACTGTCACAAGTGTTTGAACAAGTCAGGAATGCCCGTCCCTCCAAGCTTTTCCTCTATCAGGACGGACCACGTGGCGAACACGACCTGCCCGGTATAAAAGCATGTCGTGAAGTGACAGATCAGATAGACTGGGATTGCAAAGTCCATCGCATGTATCAGGAGAAGAACTATGGTTGCGACCCATCGGAATACATCTCACAAAAATGGGCTTTTTCTATGGTTGACAAATGTATCGTATTGGAAGATGACGATGTGCCTTCCGTTTCTTTTTTCACATTCTGTAAAGAAATGTTAGACAAATACGAGCAAGACACCCGTATCACCATGATTGCAGGTTTCAATAACGAAGAGATTACTCCGGATGTACCATACGATTATTTCTTTGCCTCCACCTTCTCGATTTGGGGATGGGCCAGTTGGAAAAGGGTCATCGACCAATGGGACGAGCATTATACTTTTCTAGAGGATAAGTTCAATATGCAACAACTGGAGCAGCTCATTAAAGAACGGAAATTCCGCAAAGACTTTATCTACATGTGCCATCGCCATAAAGAAAACAACAAAGCCTATTATGAAACCATCTTCCACGCTTCCATGCTTTTCAACTCGGGACTGGCTATCGTACCTACCCGCAACATGATTAACAATTTGGGAGTCACAGCAGATTCCACCCATTTTGCCGGTTCTGTCCATACACTGCCCAAAGGATACCGCCGCATCTTCACCATGAAACGGTATGAAGTAGAATTTCCTCTCAAGCATCCCCGTTATGTCATTGAGAATGTAGCTTATAAAAAAGCCGTCTACCGCATCATGGGGTGGGGACATCCCTGGATTAAGATAGGACGTTCTTTCGAAGAATTATTTCTGAACCTGCGATACGGCAATTTTTCCATCATTACTAAAGCAATAAAAAACAGAATTAACAAATGGCTGAAAAGAGACCAACACCGGTAAAACCACTCACTATTATTTTTATCACACCCGGTTAACCCGTGAAAGTTACGAGGAATGGAAAGATTATAAGTTTCCGGGACACATTCTCTACGGACTTCCTTTGCTGGGAAAAATATGGCATCCGGTCGGTAATGCATAAATACAAAGCTTTCCCCGGCCGTCTAAGACTGATGCTCTATGCCACTAAAGAGATTCTGTGCTGCAAAGAGCCATACGAAGTACTCTACGGTACATCTTTCCGTGGACTGGAGCTAATTATCCTGCTCAGAGCATTAGGATTCTACCGCAAACCCATCGTCATTTGGCATCACACTGCCTTAAAAACTTCATCCGGAAAAATAAGAGAACATATCTCACGTTTCTTTTATAAAGGCATTGACCATATGTTCCTATTCAGTAAAAAAAGTTGATTAAAGACTCATTAGCGACCGGGAAAGCTCCCGAAGAAAAGCTTCACTTATCCATTGGGGACCGGATCTCGCTTTCTATGACCATATTCTACAAGTAATGCCAGATCGGAAACCAGAAGGCTTTATCTCCACCGGGAAAGAAAACCGGGATGTAAACACTATGCTGCAAGCTTTCTGCGCCACCGAACAACAACTGGACTTGTACATCGCCCCCACCAATGGAAGTGTAAACTACCAACAGATTATTGAAAGCTTTTGTCTACCCGATTCTGTACAAGTACACTATACGGACGGTGTCATCCCATACTTATTGGCACAGAAAGTGGCACGAAAAAAGCTGTGTTGTCATCTGCTGTATGGATTTTCCTTATACCGTAGGCCTTACCACATTGGTAGAAGCCTTTGCATTAGGCATCCCTGTCATTTGCTCACGTAATCCCAATTTTGAAATGGATATAGACAAAGAAGAAATAGGAATTACCGTAGCCTATAATGACGTGGAAGGCTGGATCAACGCCATTCATCGCATAGCCGACCATCCCGAAGAAGCCCAAAAGATGGGCGCCAACGCCCGAAAGTTGGCAGAAAAACGTTTCAATTTGGAAATCTTTTCCCATGAAATAGCAGAAAGCTTACTGGAAATATCTAAGATGTCCTCTAAAAAACGTACATTTGCATAAACTTTTATGCACATGAGAGTACTTATCATCAATACGTCTGAGCGAATAGGTGGAGCCGCCATTGCAGCCAACCGCCTCATGGAGGCTTTAAAAAACAACGGAATAA
>ENA-OPYU01000055-OPYU01000055.1-human-gut-metagenome-genome-assembly--contig:-NODE-55-length-38063-cov-6.480388_pt1 | contig 38063 bp, 37 predicted proteins | sample MGYA00242637_ERZ504482 | MGnify/ENA primary metagenome ERZ504482 (study PRJEB26092, sample SAMD00036237) | human gut metagenome | host: Homo sapiens | study: EMG produced TPA metagenomics assembly of... | reverse complement strand
CGGTTTCCTTGCCGTTAATATAAATCTTTCCATCTTTCACTGCCAGTTCATTACCCTCGTAAGCATGAATAGGGCGCTCATAAACAGGAAGATTCTCTAGCGTGAGTTTCACCGTCTCTCCCTTTTTTGGGGAATCCATACAGGTCCGTAGTTATCCGTAGTCCAGTTCTTATACATATTCAGCGGGTATAAGCCTCCCGCATCATCAGCCGGTGTATTCTCAATGCTGACAACAATATCCTTACGCGCCAACAAACCTGCTTTCGCTTTTTCTGTCAGAGGCATATTATAAACAGAAGCATCCGTATAATACATCATCATATCCTCCTTACTGATACCCAGTTCATGAGCCAGGTCATCGGGAATAGGACGCTTGGTTTTCACCAGATAACGATACTGCACATTATCAGGCTCTTTATTAGCTTTACCATCCAAATAAATAATACGATCCTTTATCTCCAACGTTTGTCCGGGCAAACCCACACATCGCTTCACATAGTTCTCACGGCGGTCTACCGGACGGCTTATTATCTCACCGAAATTCTGTGGATTCTCTTTCAGATACTCCCGTCCCAACTGATAATAATAATCATAGACCACCCGTTGCTGCTCCGGAGACATGGAAGCCAAATCCACCGGTTTTGCCAGCTCCTTGCCTGCTCCATAACTCAGACGATAAACATCATCATTAGGCACACCAGTGGCAACTGTATCTCCGGCCGGAAAGTTAAAGACAACGATATCATTCAACTGTACGTCCCCCAAACCTTTCACCCGTTTATAATCCCATTGTGGATGCTCAAGGTATGATTTACAATTAAAAAACGGCAATGTGTGTTGCGCCAACGGCATGTGCAGCGGAGTCTGGGGCACACGGGGCCCATAACTCATTTTGCTCACAAACAGATAATCACCCGTCAGCAATGATTTTTCCAGCGAGGAAGAAGGAATCACATAGTTCTGGAAGAAATAGAGGTTGACAAAGTATACTGCCACCAGTGCGAATACAATAGCATCCACCCATCCCATGACGGTCACTACATGACGGTTCTTGGACTTTCTCCACCAAGTCCATGGAATCTTCTTTGTGATATACGCATCGAAGATAAACGGTACAACCACCAATCCCAGCCAGCTTCTCAACCAAACAAGAAATATCAGGTAAAGCGCCAGAACAACGGCAAACTTAATCCACTGTGTACGTGTTGCTTTTATCATATCTTAAAACTGAAATAAATCACTCATTCCTAATAATCCTTCATGCCTGGATGTATATTCCGCCGCCAAAACAGCTCCCAAGGCAAACCCCTTCCGATTCTTGGCATCATGGGTAATTGAGATGCTATCCGCCTCAGAGTCATAGCGGATAGTATGAATACCAAACACCTCCCCTTCACGGATGGAATTTACAGGAAACTCATTCTCGGCACATTCCGATGTTCCCGACACGGTTCCATCCGGTGCCACCATGGTCCCTTTCACCCATTTACTCTTGCGGTTCATATTTTCCAGAATCCCTTCGGCCAGCGTGATGGCTGTTCCGCTGGGCGCATCCAGTTTATGAATATGATGAGTTTCGGTCATAGAAACCTCGTAAGCGGGAAAGTTATTCATTATTTTTGCCAAGTATTTATTTACAGCAGAGAAAATAGCGACCCCCAGACTGAAGTTAGACGACCAGAACAAGGTTTTTCCACCTTTCGTGCATAATTCTTTCACCTCATCACCATGTTTGTCCATCCATCCGGTACTGCCCGATACCAATTTGACACCGGCAGCAAAAGTTTTCATATAGTTGTCATATGCCACCATCGGGTTAGTAAACTCAATAGCCACATCTGCTGATTTAAATGCTTCCGAATTAAAATCATCTTGATTATCAACATCTATAATACTCACAATCTCATGTCCGCGGGCAACTGCAACCTTTTCAATCTCCTTGCCCATCTTTCCATATCCTATTAATGCTATTTTCATAATTACGAATGTTATTTCAGCCACAAAGATAGCGTTTTTCGTTGTAAACCATTACATTTGCCAAACATTTACACCTCATTAACATGGAACAACTATTACACTATGTATGGAAACATAAAATATTTTCTCTCAAAGAACTGAAAACAACAACCGGCCAACAAGTGGAAGTTATAGATACGGGACTGGCGAATACCGACACCGGTCCCGGCTTTTTTAATGCCAAGCTCAAGCTGGACGGTGTACTTTGGATAGGTAATATCGAGATACATGAAAGATCTTCAGACTGGTTCAAACACGGACATCATGCAGATGCCGGTTACAACTCTGTCATTCTGCATATAGCCTCCGAAATAGATATGGAAATCAGCAGGAGCAATGGAGAAAGAATCCCCCAAATACAACTCATCTGCCCGGAAGCGATCCGCACCAACTACAAGGAACTGTTGGAAACAGCCAGCTACCCTCCTTGTTACCGCATCATTCCTTCGCTCTCCCCTTTCACCGCCCACTCATGGATGTCCGCCTTACAGATGGAAAGATTCGAGCAAAAAGCGACCTTATTGAACGAACGGTTAAAACGTTGTCAAGGCAATTGGGAAGACGCTTTTTTATCACACTGGCACGTAATTTCGGTTTCGGGCTGAACGGAGACGCTTTCGAAACCTGGGCTCATCAGCTTCCCTTCCGGGCGGTAGACAAACATCGGAACGACCTTTTCCAGATAGAAGCCATCTTCTTTGGACAAGCCGGCATTCTGGAATATTCTGATGGAGACGGATACTATCTCCGGCTAAAAAAAGAATACATCTATCTACAGCATAAATTCGAACTTATCCCGATGAATACTTCCCTATGGCGTTTTCTCCGGCTACGTCCTACTAATTTTCCGCATATACGGATTGCACAGTTGGCATGTCTTTATCATCGTGCCTACGGACTACTCTCTCGCATCATGGAAACGGAGACACTACAAGGTGTCAGAGATATTCTGAAAGGAGGAACTTCAGAATACTGGCTCACTCATTATACATTTGGCGGTTCTTCCCCTTCCCGTCCGAAGACTCTAAGTAACACCTCACTGGATTTACTCATTATCAACACGGTAGTGACATTTCTCTATGCTTACGGACTGCATAAAGGAAATCCTGTACTTTGTGCACGTGCCGGCAGTTTTCTGGAAGAATTGAAAGCGGAGAACAATTATATCACCCGCATGTGGGAACAATGCGGAATGAAAACTTCCAATGCCGCCGACAGCCAAGCTTTGATACAATTAAAGAAAGAATATTGCGATAAGAAAAAATGCCTGTATTGCCGGATAGGGTACGAATATCTGAAAAGAAAATAGAAAAGGGGGACTGAAGTCTTGAACTTCAGCCCCACCTGTTCTTATAATTTTCTGAATAACGACATCACTTTGACAAGCTTTTTACAATAGTGGAAACTATCTTTGAAGAACTTTTCCGACTATCCTTACTCAACTTATCTTTACTTTCCAAATTCATGCTGGTAAAATAGTTATTACCTCGGGTTACTTCCTTCTGATTCTTATCAAACAAAGAATAACTGGTGATATGAAACAAAGTACGCAAAGGCTTTTCCTGCCATTTCAAATAATGCTGATTCAAAAATAATACATAATCCGAATCAGTATCCTTTATCAGCTGTTCATACCGATTATCATCCACCTGACTAAGATCCGCATACCTCTCCTCTTCTTCACCTTCCAGTCTGATTTTATCCAACAAACTGCTGATGGCCGCCGCCTTTTCCGGAGTAACGAACTGGTATTTCTTATTCTTATTGGATGCAATAATATTCTTTGCTATAATCTGATTATAAGTATAATCTATGCTATCAGTCGGTATTCCAGTTTCCTCAGTAATCATACTGCCGGGAAAATAGTTGGATTCCACATTGTCGTGAAGTCCTATAACAAGAACCTTTACCAGATTGTTATTAGCCTTGTTAGCACCTTCTTCGTCAGCAGGCGATGCACATACAGAACCTGTCACCCATAATACCAATCCCAAAGCCAATGAGATTTTCTTTAATAAACCAGCTTTCATATTATCCTTTTTTAAATTACAGTGCAAATGTATTGTGTTCCTATTACATCCCTATTTGAAAGGAATTACATTTTTATTAAGAATCTCCTCCATCTTTCCGAATCAGCTTTTCAGTTTCCAATGGATAATCAGTAGTTATATAATCCACCTGCTGGTCAATCATCTTCTGAACCATCTCCATATCATTGACTGTCCACACATTCACCTTCATACCCAACTGATGTGCTTCAGCAATCCATTCCGGTTTCTCAGCCAATACCTTGATATAATAATCAATACCATTAATTCCTTTCGCCTTCAGGTCTTTAGGAGCCACATCACTTTTCAGATAAGCTATTTCCGAATCCGGAGTCAGTTTCACCAACTGTTCGCAAATGTTCATGCTGAATGAAATATATTCCACCTGTTTCTCCATTCGCATCTTTTTCACTTTATCTACAATGATTCTTACCGCTTCATTTTCCGCTTCTTCGGTTCTGTGAGGCTTGATTTCCAATATCAGCTGAGTACCAGTCAATTTCTTACCCGCTACCAGATAATCATCCAAAGTGGACAACTTCTCGCCGTTACTCAATTTCAAATCTTTCAATTCAGCAAAAGGAGTATCAAAAATGCAAATTCCCTGAATGCTATCGTCATGATTGACTACGATTTCCTTGTCCTTCGTCAGTTGTACGTCGAACTCCGAACCATACACCTTTGCCTCTGCAGCCTTTGTCAAAGAAGCAATAGAGTTTTGGGCAGAACCTTCACATTTCCAATATCCGCGGTGGGCAATCACTTTGGTCTGGGCAGTCCCGGTCAAAGTAACAGCACACATGGCAAAAGCCATCATTAGTTTACTTAGTTTCATCTTTATTTCTTATTTAATCATTATCTATTAGAATCCATATCTCAAACCTATCTGAACCTGAAAAGGAGTACCGTTCAGACTGGATACACCTGTGTTGGCATTTACATTATAAGTATATTGTTTGGCATCTTTGTCAAATCCCTTGATACTATAAATTTTCTGTGTTCCCAGATTATGACCGGCTCCCCAATCTTTATTCAACATATTGGCCACATTGAAAATATCAACAGACACTTCCAGATTCTGCTTTTTGTAAGTCTTGAATTTCTTGGCCAGACGAAGATCTAAAGTGCCATAGAAACCATTGACCCCTCCATTACGTTCGGCCACTTTACCAAAACTCTTACGAATATAATCTTTCACACTCTTTTCCGCATCCGGATTGTTCAATATAGAATTAATACCTTCACGAATATAATCAGGAGTAGCGCTGCTATTCGGATCATATACATAGGCCAGGTCATTACTATCCACAAAGTCACCGTTCACATTTCCATTCACAATCATGGAATAACGTGTTCCCCCGATGCCGGAAAAGCGAGCACCTACGGTAATGCCCCAGAAAGTAGGCGCCGAACCATAAACCACCAGTTTATGACGGAACTGATTGTTGGAGTAAGTCATTTTGCTTAAATCACGGGGATCGTCAACCACCATTTGGGAAAGAGTAGCGGAATTAGCCACATTACCATTATAGGAAGTATTGTCTTTTGTATCGTTCCAAGTATAGCTGAAAGAAAGTTCTCCGTCTTTATAGTAACGCCATGTTCCATCTACGGTGAAAGCGAACTGATTTACTTTTCCCTCGCTGACCAATTCGAGCACACGCCCTACTTTGGTACTTTTACGTCCTTCCATCCAATCAAGAGTACCATCTTTTCCTATAGTAGAAGCAGGTACATAAATACCCCGGTTCCCTTCTGCAGAAAGACGAAAATAAGGATCATCCACCATGTTCCGGTCTATATACATATAGTTGTTACGTCCCAAAGTCATATATCCGCTGACACTCATTTTCAAACGGTCACTGAAGAAGTGAGTGTATGATATATTCGCCTTATAAACCACGGGAACCTTGGCATCCTTGCTATTCATATTGATCGTAGGTACAGCCTTGTCCGCATATTTGGGATTATTCAGCAAATCAATACCCGGAGCCGTGGAAGGATCTTTCCGATACCCTATAAAATCGGGAGTGGGAACTATATCCGGTTCTTCTTCCGTATTCTTGATATCAACCGACATCACTTTCGTACCATCAAATACCATATTATTAATCATGGCATAGTTGTTGATATCAGATGCAAAGATTCCCCCGCCAATACGAAGAATATCCGTGTGCTTGTCATTAAAGTCCCAAGTAATCTGGACACGAGGCTGAATCTGGAAAGTAGAGAGTCCATTGTCTGTACGCAGTCCCAATTCATCATACACCAGTTGGCTGAAATTACCTTTATTGAAATAAGTGGCATTATCCAAACGTAAGCCTGCCATCAGCTCGAATCCTGTGAACAGTTTAGTCTGCAACTGGGCATAGATACCTGCATTCAATATATTTTGGCGTACACGCTGATTATTTTGGTCAGGATCCAAATACACTTCACGTACATAACGAGAAGGCTTCAATGCCTCGAAATTATCCAGTCCGGTAAAATAAAAACGCCCGTTGGCCTCACTACCGTAACGAGAATTCAGATTCGTGTACATCAAATCAAAACCATATGTATAGTTTACCTTATTGGTATTATAATAATAATTATCTACCAACTGAAGTACGTGATTATAGAAATTCTCGGGGCTATAACGCTGACCACCCAGCTGAATGGTAGTAGTCGCCGTGTTTCCATCTATTTCCGATTCTACACGTTGCACAATGGCACGTGGAATATTATCAGCCGGCAATTCACTGCCCGGCATGGATTTTTCCAATGTATAAAGATGTTGCAACTTCAGTTCGTTGGTACTGCGTGGTCCCAGTACAGAACGTAAAGTAAGTAAAGCACTGTTGTTCAACGAATGTACATCACCATACACTTCATAAAGATTGATAGCACTATTGTCGCTCAAGCCCATATTGTTATTGTCATTCACAAAATTATCAGTAAACGATAACAGGTTTGTAGCATTAATCTGCCAGTCCAGACGAGCAAATACCGCATCGGTATTCTGTTTTTTATCAAAAGACCCGAACTGAGGATGGTCCGACACTCCATATTTATTGCGGGCTATTTCCAGAAAGCGGTCTCTGGTTTCCGTAGTCAAATTATAACGCTTTTCATCGGCAGCATTATGAATATCGGCAATATACAACGGACGTGAATCAGCCTGATGATCCCAAGAAATAAAGAAGTGGGCACGGTCTTTCACCAATGCACCGCCCAATGAGGCTCCAAACTGGTAAGTAGAGAAATCATTCGAGCGCTTGTTGCCGCGGATATCATATTTGCTGGACAACCAGTCGGAACGCAGATAAGTGAAAGCGCTACCTGTCAATTGGTTGGTTCCCGATTTGGTCACCGTACTAATAGTACCTCCTCCGGCACGACCGTTAGTCACATCATATTCATTCGTCACGACTTTGAACTCACGGATAGCCTCCATCGAAATGGCGTATGGCACACCGTTGCGACTGGTTGTACTACCTCCCGAAGTAGGGCCCTTGGCACTCATGCCATCAATGGTATAATTAGTAGAAGAAGCCAACTGTCCGGACAGGCTGGAACCTGTACTCAATGGTGACAGGTCAATGAGCGAAGTAAAGTTACGCCCGTTCACCGGCAGTTTGTTCAGATCATTGGCCGTCACCGAAGTAGCGGCCCCCGTAGTGGCGATAGAATTCTTCAATGAATTAGCCACCACCTGTACAGCCTCCATCACGACACTTTCCTCCTTTAACTGGAAATCCAGACGGAGCACATCACCTTGGTTCAGCGTATATCCTGTCTTTTTCTGATCACCATAGCCTACATAGCTGACGGTGACAGAGTAAGGTGAACCCAAAGGGAGTTGCTTCACAATGTACTCTCCCGTCTCGTTGGTGATAGAACCGGCACTGAAACCGGTCGATTCGTTCTTTACCAACACTGTGGCTCCGATAACCCCCTCTCCGGTTTCGTCAGTCACAATACCTTTTACAATCGCCCGGTAATCCTGTGCGGAAACATAGCCCGCAACGAATAGCGACAAGCATAATAACAACAAAAATCTCTTTGACTCAATAAGAATTTTCATGTTCAAATGATTGATAGCAGTTTAACAATAATACCTATTTTCATTAAATTTAATTTGCAAGTGCAAAAGAATGCTGAATGGATTACGAACAAATTGCTACAAAGTGACAATGCTGTTTCAAAGACAAGGAGATAAAAAAACGTGTGTGGATATGCCCTGCACATCCACACACCATCTATGCTTTTATTACAAAAGAATTACGCTTAAAACGCTTTCTTGTAAAGTTCCAGAATAATTTCTTCCGTCACTTCACGAGGATTGCCCGGCGTACACACATCGGCAATAGCCGAAGCGGCCAGACGAGGCAAGTCTTCTTCCTTAATGCCCAGTTCAGACAAATGTTGAGGGATACCTACCTTGACAGACAATGCCTTCACCGCCTCAACAGCCGCCTTCGCAGCCTCTTCCTGGCTCATGCCATCCTTGTACACATTCATCGCCTTGGCGATATCTACATATTTGGGCAAAGCAGCCGGAGCATTGAACTCCATAATGACAGGCAGCAACAGTGCATTAGCCACACCGTGAGGAATATCGAAGATAGCTCCCAACGGATGAGCCATACCGTGAACCACGCCCAAGCCTACATTAGAGAATGCCATACCTGCAATGTACTGTGCCACGGCCATGCCGTTACGAGCTTCCGCATTGGTAGGCTCGAAGACAGCAGTTTCCAGATAACGGGCAATCATTTCAATCGCCTTGATCTCAAACATATCGCTCATTTCCCAAGCACCTTTGGTTATCAACCCTTCGATGGCGTGGGTCAGTGCGTCCAAACCGGTAGAAGCAGTCAGCCCTTTAGGTAAAGTGTACATCAGTTCCGCATCCACAATAGCAATGGCGGGGATATCGTTCGGATCTACACAAACCATCTTCTTATGGTTTTCCTCATCCGTGATGACATAGTTGATAGTCACCTCGGCGGCAGTACCGGCGGTAGTGGGCAGTGCAATGATAGGCACTGACTTTTTCTTTGTAGGAGCCACACCTTCCAGTGACACCACATCACTGAAGTCAGGATTATTAGTGATGATACCAATCGCTTTCGAAGTATCGATAGACGAACCGCCGCCGATAGCCAGAATAAAGTCCGCTCCTGATTTTGCAAAAGTTTCAACTCCTGCCTTTACGTTACTTACGGTAGGATTCGGTTTGATTTCACTGAATATTTCGTATGGAATACCTGCATTCTCCAATACTTTCAACACTTTATCAGCCACACCGAATTTAATCAAATCCTTGTCTGTAGCAACAAATGCCTTATGCAAGCCCAAACGTTTAATCTCTTGTGGAAGCACTTCACGCGCACCCGGGCCGAAGTAAGATACTTCGTTTAATACGAATCTGTTAATCATAGTTTTTTTTTAATTATGTAGTTTGGTTGCAAACTTAGTACAAATTCTTGAGAAAACGGCTCCTTGAAAAAGATTCTTATAGTATGCTTTTTTGGCATTCATATACCCCACCTTCAGACCATTCAGCGTGGTTAACACACTGTCACACAACAAATAAGACTGACAGAAGCCTCTTCAGCCTCCTGTCAGCCCTCTCAGCCGGCCTGATGGACGGGAATTATGCCGCCAGCACCACCTTGTACAGATTTCCTTTCTCCGTATGCATCCGTTCCGCCCCCATGGCGCTCATCATCTTGCCGAAACGCACCACCGTCATGCCACGCATAGCGGCAGGATAACGGCTCTGCAAAATGGTGAAAATGACCGAAGCCGAATAGAGTTTGAACTCCTCTCCTGCCTCGGGCAGACGGAAGCAACGGTAGAACACCTCCTGCTCTACGGGCATGGCATAGAACTCGCGGTTGCGCAATTGCAGTTCCGCTTCCTCTTCGGCCGAAAACCAATAACGCTCGCCGCCGTCCAGCTCCGCCTTCAATTGGGCAAACAATTGCTTGTGCTCCAGCGGAGTGCAGTCTATTTTCTCTTTCACCTCGGCACAAAGATAACGGCGGCTGCCCGTGGGGTCGGTCAGCAAGTCCTTATGATTACTGGTTCCTATAAACGAGGCCATACGGGGCAGGTGACTGTAGGATGAACGGTGAGACTTACGGAAATCCAACTTCTTCATCTGCATCAGTGTCTTGAGCAACGGCAGTTTTTGAGGAGAAAGACGGTCATACTCATCCAGATTAATCAGCCCGAACTGCGCCAGTTTCTGTTCGCAGCCCGACTGGCCCGTCAACTCAAAACTGTCCGTGTAATAATCCCGCAACCCATCGGGCATCAATAACTGACAAAAAGTAGATTTACACTTGCCCTGCATACGGCTCACCAACATAGGGGCCACTGCATTGGCGCAACGGTCCATGCGTCCTGACCACTGGGCGGCCATTCCCAGCATCCAGCGGTGGAAGCCGTTTATCCAGAAAGTTTTCTTCGAGATGCGCTGCGCCAGCGGAGTGATACGGTCCACTCCGTCCCATTGGGGCAGTGTATCCATATAAGTAAGGAAAGGGTGATAATCTTCCAAGCGTTCCGAATGGAGCAGGCGGCTCACATCTTTATCCCAGCAATTGATGCGATGACGGTGCGCTTCCAGGCACAAGGTGTTCAAGGTACGCTGAGTCACTATCTTATAAGGTGTGTCCGTCCCTTGCCCCTTCGCGCAATATTCGGGCTGTTCCGTCAACACGTTGAAACGGAACTCATAGTGTTTCCACAAGTAGTTCTCCAAACGGTCTTGTACTTCCCGGTTGTCCGCAGCCTGTTCTTTTTCCCTTTTATCCGAAGAAGGGCCTGCCTGTTTCGCCGTTGCAGTTTCACCGTTCCATAACTTGCACCATTCCATCACCTTCCGAATCATTTCTTTCATCATGATTTTATTGTTTTTTTAGTTGTTGTTCCCACAAAGATAGCACATTGAAAAGCCTTTGTCAAGGGCTTTCCGGCCTTTCGGGATGAAAAGTGACTAAGCGTAAACATCCTTATGTAAAAAGGGATTTCATCAGGACAAGTTTGTGTTTTCGTCTTGAAGAATCAATCGTCTCACTTGGGTGATGAAGTTTCATCACTAAAGTGGTACAAGTTCATCACTAGAGTGATAAGGTTTCATCACTTTAGTGAAATGATAAACTTATCAGGAAGTAACTGGATACATAACAAGGAAGATAAAAGATATGCTCCAAGAAAAGACAGATAAGTATTTCTTAAAATACAGGCATGACGAACACACCTCTTATCTAACAGGTAAGAACAAAAATATGGGCTGGAAGTAACTGACAGGAAACTGAAGGTTCTCCTATCAGGATACTTCCCTATTTTACAAGCAGTTAGACCGGCTGAATGAACTGAAGAAGCACTCCGGTTTTCATGTATTGAAGCCCCTTTTCCGTCATTACAGCTGGTTCACCGCCGTCAAATACTTATCCATCGTTGTAGCCTTCTTTATTGCTTTCTTTATCTTCCGGTCCGCATCGGGCAGCAGGTATTCCCAATAAGGTTTCATTTTACTCAGCAATTGCGCCTCTCCCTGTAAATGGGCTTCATAATATTGAAGAAGGCGTGCGTGAAGCGCCTTCACCTTTTCATGCAATTTATCGGGAGAAAAAGAGGTTCCGTTTACATATTCCCAAGCCAATGCAGGATTGGCCAGCAACCCGCGTCCCAGCATGACGCCCTCCAGGCAGGAAAATTTCTCTTCCACTTTCCGGATATCCTCCACCGTCAGTAAATCGCCGTTATATACCAACGGATGCGCGCACTCCTCATAGAAAGCGGTGAACGCAGCCAAGTCCACCTCTCCTTTGTACTGTTGCTTCCCGATACGCGGATGCAGAACGATCCGCCGCAAGGGGGCAGCGTTCAGCAAAGGCAACAACGGCCGCCATTCATCCGCACTCTCCCATCCCAATCTCATCTTAACCGAAAAACTCAGTTCAGGATAATGTGTCAACTCTTTCAATAAAGCTTCTACCTCGGCAGGATAAGGCAATATGCCGGAGCCCTTGTGCTTTCTTGCAACCAGCGGAAAAGGACACCCCATATTAAAATCCGCTTCCTTATATCCTTTTTCTGTAAACAAAGCGGCCAACCGTTCCAGCTCGACAGGAGTGGACGCGATGAGCTGAGGCACTACATGGGAAACCGTATTGTTTTCGGGAGCAATGTCCCGTACATCCCTGTTACGGAATCCTCCTCTCTCTATTCGTACAAAAGGAGTATAATACGCATCTATTCCACCAAAAACTTCCTCATGAAAGTTTCTCCAGGGAGCTTCCGTAAAACCTTGTAAAGGCGCAGCATATAGTTTCATTCACTTCCTTTTTTTAAGTTTATCTGCAAAGTAACACATTTTTCTTATACCTTTGCCTTATGGAAAAGTATATTTATGAACTGAAGATGAAGGTGCGCGATTATGAATGCGACCTGCAAGGCATTGTAAACAACGCCAATTATCAGCATTATCTGGAACATACACGCCATGAGTTTCTCACATCCATAGGTATCAGCTTCGCGCGTTTGCACGAGGAAGGAGTAGACCCGGTAGTGGCACGGCTCACCATGGCGTTCAAAACTCCGCTGCGCAGCGGTGACGAATTCGTGTCCAAACTCTATCTGAAAAAATGAAGGTATTAAATATGTGTTCTATCAGGACATTTTCCGTCTGCCCGACATGAAAGTGACTGTCAAGGCCACTGTAGAATCAGTATGCGTGGTAAACGGCAGATTAGGGGACAGCGCTCTATTTGACGAGACTTTCGCCCCCATACCTGAGCGAATGACACAAGACGAACAAATTTGCAGCCTGGCCCTGACCCGGATACCGGGATTGGGACTGACAGGCGCATTCAGACTGGTGAGCAGTCTGGGAAGCGCCACCCGTGTTTTCGAACACCGCAAAGAGCTGTCACAATTGGTCCCCGGAGTAAGCGAAAAGATCATTACTGCGTTGAATAACTCCGAGCTTTCCGGCGTGCAGAGCAGGAATTAACTTTCTGTGAGAAAAATCATATCCGCTGCCTCACCTTAAATGATGAAGGTTATCCCAGCCGTTTGCGTGAATGTGATGATGCTCCGCTAGCTTTTATTTTATCCGGGGGAAATGCCGATCTGAACACGCTGCATATTATTAATATAGTAGGAACCCGTCATGCCACCCCTTATGGGCAGGATATCTGCACCCGTTTCCTTGCCGACTTGTCGGTATTGTGCCCAAACACCTTGATAGTAAGCGGACTGGCATACGGCATTGATATCCATGCACATCGCGCCGCCCTGCAGAATCATTTCAAGACCATAGGTGTATTGGCCCACGGACTGGACCGCATTTATCCTGCCGAACATCGGAAGACAGCCGTCAGCATGTTGGAACAGGGAGGTTTGCTGACCGAATTTACAAGCGGAACCAATCCCGACAGGCAGAATTTCGTGAAACGAAACCGCATTGTGGCAGGTATGAGTGACGCCACCGTCGTTATCGAGTCCGCCGCCAAAGGGGGAGCCCTCATCACCGCCGAACTGGCGGAAAGTTATCACCGGGACTGTTTTGCCTTTCCGGGACGATGCAATGATGAATATTCCATAGGCTGCAACAATCTGATAAGGAAAAACCAGGCAGTGCTTATCACATCGGCCGAGGATTTAGTGAAGGGTATGGGATGGGAAAGCAGCCCCAAAACTGAGAAAACAGTACAACGGGAATTGTTCCCTGATTTAAGCGAGGAAGAAGAACGAATAGTAAAACGACTCGGCAAAATACCGGAAGGATTACAAATCAACACATTGGTGATAGACACCAACATACCTGTAAACCGAATGAGTGCATTACTGTTTGAATTAGAAATGAAAGGGGTGATACGAGCACTGGCAGGAGGAGTGTACCGATTAATAATGTAACCATGTATCAATATACTCATGTACTCATTGACATACGGTAGCTGTATTGTGAACGGACACATGAGTATATTGATACATGGTCATTGCACTCCTAATTCGGCAAAGCCCATCGGGCTCTCGTTTTCCACCATCCTCACTGCTTTCAGCAATACATATCTAGCCGTTACCGGAGTGAAATAAACCGATTGGAGAATCGGATTATTCTTGATATTCGAGAATTCCCCGCTGCTCACCACTTGATTCACAGCATTGGCCTCCATACCCACTGAAATCTCATAAGCAGCTATCAGTCCTTTGTTATACTCGCTCTGGTCGGGTAGATAATGGAAGGAAGAAACAGTCTGTTCCGTACCTAAATCTATCAAAAGCGTATTGCCATCTACAAAGCAAGTCGTGGCGGCATCTTTATCCGCACATTTTCCGGCTTCCGCCTCATCTACCTGCGGCAATGTAAACGGATACGTTTTCAGTTCTTCCGCTTTCGCAGTAAACACATCCGGGGTTTCTCCTGCATAATAAGCCTCTATATTATTGATACACAAGCAAGCACGTGATTCCGTAAAGTTTATACGAAGTTTGTCCGTAGTGACTGTTTCAAAACGAAGCAAACGTTTATAACCGATTGTGGTTGTCTCTTCATTCAGCTTCACAGGCAGCCACTCCCCTTCTTTATTATATTCCACCACAAAGGATTGTACACGCTGCCCCAGCGGAATATATTCCTGCAACAGCATACGGTTCACCTTTTGCGGAGCCGGCCATTCAAACTCAATGACAGCCGATGTGACACTATCCTCCGTAGCCCAATATGTATCATATTCTCCATCCGTCACCGCCTTTGCAGTATATTTTCCACCCCGTTCATTGGAAACTATCGGAAGAACACCTTTCAACAGATTGTTTGCCAGCTGTTTCTGAACATTCTTATAAAAGTCAACCGCATTCGCCGAATCTACCGGATGAATCAGCCCATCCCGGTTTACAGGGAAATTGAGCAACAAAGTCGCATTGTGCCCCACACTGCGGTAATAAAGGTCTGTCAATTGCTCCACCGTCTTCACCCTGTTATCTTCCTCCGGATGATAAAACCAGCCCGGACGGATAGACACATCACACTCGGCAGCCGTCCACTGATTGCCGTCGGCATGACCGTATTGCAGTTCCCTGTATTTAGGATATCCCGGATAAACCTCTCCGGCACGCAGGAAAGACCAGTTTGTAGCTCCGGCAAAGCCATTCTCGTTACCTACCCAACGGCATCCGGGTCCGCCATCCGAGAAGACAACGGCCTGCGGCTGATATTTGTCGATCATCTCGTATGCACGCGCATAATCATAATAATTTTTCCGGTCTATGGTACGGGAGTCTTTGGCTCCGCCATACCAGCCATCCCCTCCATTAGCTCCATCAAACCAAATTTCGAACACCGGACCGTAATGGGTCAGCAATTCGTGTAACTGTTGATAGAAATAATCCACATATTCCGGAGTTCCATAATTGGCCTGATGCCTGTCCCACGGTGAGAGATAGACAGCGAATTTTATACCATACTTTTTACAAGCCTCCGAAAGGTCACGTACGATATCTCCTTTTCCATCCTTATAAGGTGTGTTACGGATACAATATTCGGTCAGCCCCGTAGGCCACAGACAAAACCCGTCATGGTGTTTTGCCGTAAGGATAACTCCTTTCATCCCTGCCGCCACAAAAGTTTTCACCCATTGCTCGCAGTCCAGTTTAACCGGATTAAACGTGGCAGGGTCAGAATCTCCATAACCCCATTCGCGGTCATTAAAAGTATTCAGTCCGAAATGCACGAAAGCATAAGTTTCCATTTTCTGCCAGTCCACCTGCTTTTTCTCGGGAACAGGAAGAACAGGCTCAGGAGCGTTCACCACCGGGGCGCAAGCATTCAGCAATGCGACAGCAGCCCCCAAGCATAAAAGGTTTGTGTGTCTTTTCATGTAGATTGTTAGTTAGTTTACATTGACACAAAGATAACATAAAATCCATTGGATGAAAACAAGAAACAGAATATTTTAAAAAAATCAACGGCATTAAGGAGCTGATGATTAGGAGAATGGAAAGAAACAGAAGGTACTAAAAAAAGAAAGGAGCAACGCCTTGCTCCAACCTTTGTTAACCTTAAATCTAATACTATGAAAAAAATCACATGACAAATGTACAACTTACACTCAATACCTCCAAATATTTGGTTCATTTTTGCTTTTCATTTAGTATTATTTCACAAAAACGTCCGTTTTCGCACACAGTATTACAATTCGATAAGAAAAACGGGGTTTAAAAAGGAATATGAAACATTATTCTATCAATATCATAGAATGATTCATTCCTGTCTGCTGGAAAGTAAAAAACAAAAAGAAAGTATTCCCTTATGTTATCCACCCAAAATAAAAGTAAGTCCCCTGCCCTTCTCATTATCCAACCGCCAAAACTTGCAAATTCTATCCAATCGCTTCACAAACCCTTTCAAGTCCGAAAATAGAACATTTAATAAGTCTTTTTTCAGATTTTATCACCTATATTTGCTTCATACATAATGGTAATTCATGGAAAAACGCACTACTATATTCAGCATATTTGTGCTTTTGTGCCTACTGCCAAATAGCATTTATGCCCGGACAATAGAGTACGAAACCCCCAAAGACACCACGTTGGACATGACGCTCTATTTTGACCTGAATGCCCGACAGGTAGACAAGGATTACCAAGGAAACGGTAAAACGCTGACGGTATTGGATTCTCTACTTGCCAATCCTGCCCACAGCATCCATCTTAATTCCATTATTCTGGTTTCACCGGATTTATGTAATGGATAAAAAAAGAACAGGGCATACCGCTGGGACAAAAAAGAAGTGAGGAAGTAAAAGTGTTCTTATGTGGGAAATATCCGCAGGTCAATACCGCCCAAATCTGTATCCGCAAAGGAGAAGAGTACGGGGATGCCTTACAGAAACTGATACTGGACGACAGACTGGTCCCCGACCGGGAAGATGTATTGGCATTGATAGATTATCACCATAACAATCCCGTAAAAATGCAAGATTTCTTGCAACACCTGGACGCCGGCATACCTTATCAGTATATTTCTGACCGAGTGCTACCGGAACTCAGACGGACAGAGATAAGAGTCTGCCTGTCTTATCCGGAAGAAAACGGAGGAAAAAACTCCTCCGCAGAACAGGCAGCAAGGATAGAAGAAACCGAATTCATACCGATTGACAGGAAAACGACCGTTACGCCAATGACGATGCAAGTACTTCCACAGAAGGAAAGAACACAAGTAATAATAGAAACAGAAAAAACAGTAATAAAGGCAGAAAAGAAAAAAGAGACAAAAGAGAAACGGGGAGAAAAGCCCAAAGAAAAGGCAGCAAGAAGAGTCCAGACAGCCGACAACACAGTGCTTGCACTGAAAAATAATTTATTGTACGATCTGGCACTGGCACCTAATATAGAAATAGAAATTCCTGTAGGAAAGAGATGGTCAGTGAATATGGAATATAAAAGCCCCTGGTGGTCCAACAGCAGTAAAGAAATCTGCTACCAACTGATTTCGGGAGGAATAGAAAGCCGTTACTGGCTGGGCAACCGTGAACTACACAACCGATTGAACGGACATTTCTTTGGATTGTATATCGAAGGAGGTATCTACGACTTTCAGTTTAAAGGAGACGGCTACCAAGGTAAATATTACGGTGCGGCAGGATTCACTTATGGATATTCCACTTTGTTGTCACGACATCTGGCATTGGAATTCAGCCTAGGCATAGGCTATCTGACCACGGAATATCAAAAATATACTCCCTATGAGGGATCACTAGTCTGGATGAGTAGCGGAAATTACACCTTTATAGGCCCTACGAAAGCAAAAATTTCGTTGGTATGGTTGATAACCAAGAAAAGAGGGAGAAAATGAAAAAGACAAGGTACGCAATTCTTGTACTTTTATCTTCACTATTGACTTTAGTGGGATGCAGCCGCCGCGAGATTCTGGACGATTACCCCGTAACAGGAATAAACATCCGTCTGAATTGGGAAGGAGTAACCGACCGTCTGCCGGAAGGAGTCCGGATCATCTTCTATCCCAAGGACGGCCAAGGAAGGAAGATTGATACCTACTTACCGGCGAAAGGCGGAGAAATAAAAGTACCTCCGGGACATTACTCGGCAGTGATTTACAATTATGACACCGAAGTAGTGCAAGTAAAAGACGAAGGCAGCTACGAAACAATAATGGCATGTACAGGAAGCTGTACGGGACTGGGTGCCGAGGAAACGAAAGACATGGTATGGGGACCGGATAATTTTTATGTAGCAACCCTGGACGATGTAGAGATAGGAAAAGAGGAAGAATTACCGACACTAGAGGTAAAACCTAAATCTGTGGTAACCACTTACACTTTTTCAATAAAGACAGAAGGGCTGAAAAATGTTGCATCCATCCTGGGCAGTGTTTCCGGAATGGCTGAATGTTACCACCTGGGCAAAGGAGCCAGCCTATGCCGGTTCGCTCCTATTTATTGTGAAACCAGTAAAGGGAATGGGGCTATAAAAGGGAGTTTTACCTGCTTTGGGCATCCCAAACTGACGCAAGCAAGAGCCGATATCACTCAGTTTCTGAACTTGATTATAGTAAAAGTGGATGGTTCCAAACAGGAAGCGAAAGTAGAAATAACGGAAGCGGTAAAACCTCCTGAAGATAAAGACGAACCGGGAGGAGGTGATGAAAAACCTCAAGAGCCGGAGATAGAGATCGAACTTCCGGATGATGAGAAGATTGTGGTGGATGATGTAGAGATTCCTCCTGATGAAAGTGGCGGTGGATTTGATGGGAACGTTAGTGACTGGGATGATGAAACGAATGTAGAATTACCGGTCGGTTAAAATATAGAATAAAGAGTCATAGAATTATTAACTTAAAACATAGGATATGAAGAAGATTTTATTTGCAGCTTTAGCTGCATTGGCAATCACAAGTTGCTCACAGAATGAGATTGATGGTATTGACAATGGAACTCCAAAAAGTAAAAATGAGATAGGAGTAAACACGATTGTCAAAAAGAGTTCAAGGGCCACTGTTACAAGTAATAGTAGTTTCACGTCTTTTAAATTACATGCCTATATAATTAAAAGCAGCGATATCGCCACTTCAGGATGGGGTAACGCGTATATGGATGGCATAGAATATAAAGGAGGTCAAGGTAATTGGACTACAACAAGTGGTACTTTTTATTGGCCTATAACAGAAATGCAATTTTTTGGATATACCGATGATGTAACCTATACAGCACCTGCTAGTTCCAGCGCTTATCCCACCATCAGCTATACCCTTCCTGATACCCCGGCCGATCAGAAAGATATTATAGTAGCTTATTCCAAAGATATAACTAAGCCAAGTGATAATACATTAAACCTTACATTCCAACACATCTTAACCCGTATAAACTTTGCTGCAAAACTAGCTGACAGCAACTATACTTACACAGTTGAAAGCATAACTATCACCGGTGCAAAAGGTGGTGCCGCAACGTACACATTCGGAGGAACTGAAGGAAAAGGTGGAAATTGGAATATCACAGGAAGTGCACCTGCTAGTGGTTATAGCTATACATTTGATAACACCGTAACAGCCAAAGATGATATTTATGATTATACACAAAATAATAATTCATTAATGCTGTACCCACAATCTCTTACTGATGCTAAAATTACAGTCAAGTATAAAACAGAGAAAGATAATGCAACATTCTTTAACGGATCAAAAGAAGTAGCTTTAACAGGAGAATGGACTAATGGGCAAAGTATCCGCTATATACTAACTTTACCGGTTGGTGCAGAAAAAATGAGTGTAAACACAACATATGATGAAGATTGGAATGCCACTGATAACGAGCAAACTCCTAAAACTCCTGTATTATAAGAAACCAACAAACTATAAATTAATGAATTTACAAATCCCCGACAAACATACAGATAAACATAACAATTCCCCGCTCCGCAATGAAACACCGCATCATCCCCTCTATCATTTGCGATTTCATTTGCGGAGCATTTTTACCTGTTGACAATCAGCCGTCCTCAATCATAAAATACCCCTAGAAACAACCACATCCATCGTCACAGGGCTGACTCCGGTAATGAAACAGCGTTTGATGCTGGAATAGGTACCGGATTTTATCTTGTTGAAGAATGCACGCAGATATCCTTCCTTGTGCGTTTCCTTCGTATATCGGTGCAGGCTTTCGGCATCCGAAAGGATGGCATTGATAAAATGGTCATACTCATCGATAAAAAGATAAATATCCTGACCAGCACGCTCACACTCATGATAAAGATAGTCTAATTGTTCTACCGCCCCATTCTTTGCGTCCAACTGTTCTTTGATACCCTGCGGCAGGTATTCCGCATAAATATCACAGAAATAGTCGAAACAGGTTTGGCAATGTGCGTCCAATCCGGCACGATAGTTATGCAGTTCGCCAATGATACCGGAGAAATTGAGATACAATACCAAGTAGCTGTTCCAGTCACGTGTAAGATACTTCCCTATGTAGAGGTCTCCAAACAGGGCGTCGAATTTATCCTTGGTTCGTACATCATAGTAATGTTACAGCATATTCAGCGTCAGACTTTTGCCGAAACGACGCGGACGGATAAAGAAAAAATAACGGTTGGAGCGTTCTATCAACGGGATATACATGGTCTTGTCCACATAATAATAACCATCAAGGCGTATATCCGCGAAATTCATCATGCCGTAGGGCAATAATTTCTTATCTGATGATACTACAAATTCCATAATCTATGCTGTTTTAGCCGGTATACCTCCCCATGAGGTACACACAAAGATACTTTCTTTCTGCTACTTTCCCAACAATTGCAACTTCTTTTTGTTTGGCCACACAAATTTAGCCCTCTATGCTCATGCCCACAGGCTATCGTTTTCCGTAACGGCAGAAGACAAACAAGTGGAAACAGGATTCTTCGGTCTTTTTCTTGAAACTTATTGCAAATTATCCATATTTGACCTACATTTGTCAAATCAAAAAATGAACACAAGCGTCTCTAACATCTATATATGTCTGGTCTGCCCTGTAATGAAAGGATGGATTGTACCCAATGCCCTAAAGCAGTGGAGAACAGCATCCATTACACACATAACAAAAAAGGTTTCCACTTACCCCCACATAAGTGTGAAACTAATATCTTATTTTTCTTACTCAAAGGCCAAATACTCATCAATAGTGAAGAATATGCCGGTACTATCATCAATCCCGGAGAATTTGTACTGCAAGCTATCGCATCAAAAGTGGAAATACTGGCCATGACAGACTCGGAAGGTATTCTGTACACATTCGATGACCCCAAAGCTTTCTGTTATGACCGCTATACCTATATATTGAAAAACGTGCCCCCGCCACTCATCTCCGAGCCACTTAAAATAAAGCCCGAAATAAAGCTTTTCCTTGAAGGGGTTACCTCCTATCTGAATACAGACAAAATCTGTAAAGAACTGCTTGAATTCAAGCGTAAAGAACTGTATTATCTACTGGCGCACTACTATACAGACTATGAGCTTTCCCCCATTGTACACAGTTTGTCCAAGTATACCAACAGCTTTGAATATTTTATATTAAAACACCACAAGCAAATAAAGTCTGTAGAAGACTTCGCACAACTGGGCGGCTATAGCGTCACCACCTTCCGCCGTATTTTCAAGGCTATCTTCAACGAACCGGCCTATGAATGGATGATGAAGCAGCGCAAAGAAAGCATCCTCTACCAATTGCGCTATACAGAGGCTTCCATCTCCGAAATCTGCTTCGAACATGGATTCGAATCTCTCTCACAATTTCTCCAACTTCTGTAAGAAGTTCTTTGGCGATTCTCCCAGCAAACATCCGTCAAAAAAGAAAAGAAGAAACTCCACCCAATATATAACGATCAAAAAATGCCCCACCAAAGGCAGGGCATTCTCAAATATCAAGTCAAAACTAACCGTGATTAGTCTTTCAGCTTCGCAGCAATAAATTCACGGTTCAAACGAGCGATGTTGCTGATAGAAACCAACTTCGGACATTCTGCCTCACAAGCACGAGTGTTTGTACAGTTACCAAAGCCCAGTTCATCCATCTTGCTCAACATAGCTTTTGCACGACGTGCAGCTTCCACTTTACCCTGAGGTAACAGTGCCAACTGGCTGACCTTTGCAGAAACAAACAACATGGCAGAACCATTCTTACATGCAGCAACACAAGCACCACAACCGATACATGCAGCAGCATCCATAGCCTCGTCAGCAATAGGTTTTGCAATAGGAATTGCGTTAGCGTCAGGAATACCACCGGTATTGATTGACACGTAACCACCGGCCTGCATAATTTTGTCGTATGCGCTACGGTCTACCATCAAGTCGCGGATTACCGGGAAACCGGCAGAACGCCAAGGCTCAACAGTAATGGTGTCACCGTCTTTGAAACGACGCATATAAATCTGGCAGGTAGTAGCACCTGTAGCAGGTCCGTGAGGATGTCCGTTGATATACATAGAGCACATACCGCAGATACCTTCGCGACAGTCGTGGTCGAATACGATAGGTTCTTTACCTTCATTGATAAGCTGCTCGTTCAAGATGTCCATCATTTCCAGGAATGAGGTATCACCCGGAATATCTTTCATTTGGAAGGTATCAAAATGTCCTTTGTCCTTAGGACCTTTCTGACGCCAAACTTTCAGTGTGAAACTTATATTTTTATCCATGATTTCTATACAATTAATAATTAAGACTTATAGTTACGAGTTTGAACCTTAACGAACTGATAGTTCAAATCTTCCTTGATCAATTCGGGTTCTTTTCCTTCACCGGTGTATTTCCAGCAAGCTACATACGAGAACTTGTCATCGTGACGAAGTGCTTCACCTTCCGGAGTCTGGTGTTCTTCACGGAAGTGACCACCACAAGATTCCTCACGGTTCAATGCATCGTAAGCCATCAGCTCACCGATTTCGATGAAATCAGCCAGGCGGATTGCCTTTTCAAGTTCTACATTCAATTCATTAGCTTCACCCGGAATGCGAAGGTCGCTCCAGAAGGTCTTTCTTACTTCTTTCAGTTTAGCCAGAGCAGTAGTCAAAGATTCCTTGGTACGTCCCATACCTACAAAGTCCCACATGATGTGACCCAGCTCCTTGTGAATAGAGTCTACAGAACGATGACCCTTGATATTCATCAGTCTCTGGATCTTATCGTTTACAGCCTTTTCGGCAGCTACGAATTCGGGAAGGTCTGTTGAGAAACGGGGAACCTGAATCTGGTCTGACAAATAGTTCTGGATAGTGTAAGGCAATACGAAGTAACCGTCAGCCAATCCCTGCATCAATGCAGATGCACCCAAACGGTTTGCACCGTGGTCAGAGAAGTTAGCTTCACCGATAGCATACAGACCCTTGATAGAGGTCATCAGTTCATAGTCAACCCAGATACCACCCATCGTATAATGGATAGCCGGGAAGATCATCATCGGAGTTTTATACGGATTTTCATCAGTGATTTCTTCGTACATATCGAACAAGTTACCGTAACGGGCACGAACTACATCTTCACCCAGACGATCGATAGCATACTTAAAGTCGAGGAATACAGCCAAACCTGTGTTGTTCACACCGAAACCTGCGTCGCAACGTTCTTTCGCAGCACGTGAAGCAACGTCACGAGGAACCAAGTTACCGAATGCCGGATAACGACGTTCCAGATAGAAGTCACGGTCTGCATCAGGTATATCAGTCGGTTTCTTAGTTCCTGCCTGCAATGCCTTGGCATCTTCCAGCTTTTTCGGAACCCAAATACGTCCGTCATTACGCAATGACTCAGACATCAAAGTCAGTTTAGACTGCTTGTCACCGTGTACAGGAATACAGGTCGGGTGGATCTGTGCAAAACAAGGATTAGCAAAATAAGCACCTTTGCGGTAAACCTGCATAGCAGCCGATCCATTTGACGCCATAGCGTTGGTAGACAAGAAATAAGTATTACCATAACCACCGGTACCGATTACTACTGCGTGAGCAGCAAAACGTTCAATCTTACCTGTAACCAAGTTACGGGCAATGATACCACGGGCGCGTTCCACACCTTCGTTATCCTTAATCAGCACAACGTCCAACATTTCATAACGAGTGTACAATTTCACGTTACCACGCTGAACTTCACGGCTCAATGCAGAATAAGCACCCAACAACAACTGCTGTCCGGTTTGGCCGCGGGCATAGAATGTACGTGATACCTGAGCACCACCGAATGAACGGTTGTCAAGCAAACCACCGTATTCGCGAGCGAAAGGAACACCTTGAGCTACGCACTGGTCGATAATAGCATTTGACACTTCGGCCAGACGGTAAACGTTGGCTTCGCGTGCACGGTAGTCACCACCTTTAATTGTATCATAGAAAAGACGGTAAACGGAGTCACCATCATTTTGATAATTCTTAGCAGCATTGATACCTCCCTGTGCAGCGATGGAGTGTGCACGACGGGGAGAGTCCTGGATACAGAAGTTTAATACCTTGAAACCCAGAGCACCCAGTGAAGCAGCAGCCGAAGCACCTGCCAAACCGGTACCTACCACAATAATGTCAAGACGACGTTTGTTGGCAGGGTTTACCAAATTTTTGATGAGCTTTATAATTGGTCCATTTCTCGGCTAAAGCGCCTTCAGGAATTTTAGAATCTATAGTAGCCATATTCATTTACAATTTTATCATTTACAATTTACGATTAGCAAGCACCACAAGCGAGTGATTTTACGAAGTAGATAACGACTACTGCTGCAAAACCAAGAACTACCAAAGTAGAGTAGATGTTACCAATAGTCTTCCAACGCTCGAACCAGATTTTGTTGCTCCAGCCCAATGTCTGCAAAGCGCTCCAGAATCCGTGAGTCAGGTGGAACCATAAAGCTGCTAACCAAATGAGGTAAAGCACTGTAAATACAGGGCATCCGAATGTTTCACGGATGTAAGCGGCACCGTCTGTAGGGCCGAACGCACCTAAATCATGAACACCGATGATTTCGGCAAACTGCATTTTGTACCAGAAATTGGCAAAGTGAAGAGCCAATCCGGCAATGACGATAATACCCAGGACAAGCATGTTCTGAGATGCCCATTCCACAGTTTTAGGTTTAACGTTCACTGCATAGCGTTCGCTACCACGAGCTGCACGGTTCTGCATGGTCAACCAGAAAGCGTAGATGATGTGGATTACGAACAGAGCAGCCAGTCCGGCAGTTGCAACCAACGCGTACCAGTTAGCTCCCAAGAATTCACAAATCATGTTGTAAGCATCTTCCGAGAAGAGCGCAACAAGGTTCATCGCCATGTGAAACGTCAGAAACAGGACAAGGGCGATACCTGTGACACTCATCACCACTTTCCTTCCAATAGATGAATTACTTAACCACATAAATGATTGAATTTAAATTATTTAATTGTTAGAACTAAAAATTCTGTTAAAAGCTGTGTATTCACGATGCAAAAGTAAAGGAATTCTAGCGATAATACAAGGAATTATGGAAATTATTCTTTAATTCGGGAAGGGTAAATGCGAATTACATTATTTTTCTATCTTTGTACCGAACAAAAACCAAACAAAATGGATATACGAAGAATTATTTTCCTCTTGTTGACAGTAAGTTTTACATTCAGCCTCCCGGCCCAGAATATAGATATCAACACATTGAAAACCATCAATAAATGGAAGGTACACGGCCTCAGCAGAGGACTATCCGCCAGCGGAGTGATTCTGCCCGTAGGAGTGCCTGCCGCCATGGGACTCTATGCATTGATAAAGAAAGACCAGCCGATGCTGAAAGATGCCGTTTACATAGGAACCAGTGTGATTGAGGCGGTAGGTATCACATACGCTGCCAAACATATCATAGGACGTGACCGGCCTTTTGTAAAGTATCCGGATAAGATTCATGCATACGGAGCACCGGATGCAGACAGCCCGTCGTTTCCTTCAGGACACACAGCCGCCGCTTTTTCCCTGGCAACTTCGCTTTCTATCACTTATCCCAAATGGTATGTCATCGCTCCTTCTGCCGTATGGGCCTGTGGAGTGGGGTTTGCACGAATGAACCAAGGAGTGCATTATCCCAGTGATGTAGTGGCAGGAGCAGCGATCGGAGTAGGATGTGCTTTTGCAAATATTTATGTAAACCGATGGCTGAATAAGGTGCTGTTCGGGAGACAGATAAAGTGATGGTTGGATGCAGGAGTGCAACTATGCGCCCCTGCAGTTAATATAAAGTCTTGACTATCGTTTTTTTAGCAGCAATCCTTCAAAATCCGGTTGTTCCAGCAGCTCCAGTGCTTTCCTGATACTTTCATTGGCATCATTGATGACGTGATAATACTCATTCATATCCCATAAATCACGGGCTATCAATGCTTTCATCTGCAATTTCAGCAAAGGAAGGGCCTTCTGGTATTCTTCTTCATTATATTCCACTCCCATCTCCTTGCCGGTAGCAACCAGTTGTGCCAACATATCCGGAGTCACTTCAAAACGTTTGTAGAATTCATTGAAAGTCTTGTATTTGCCCAGCCATTCTTTACGATGGGCATCAATAAAATGAAAGTGAGCTTTCATCAACGCCCCTTTATCACGCAACTGACGATGATATTTAGTATAGAGAGTCGTATCAATCGGCACAAAATAATCGGGCATAATTCCCCCACCGCCATATACCGTACGAGCCAGCTTATGAGTTTTGAACTTCAGTGAATCCGGGAAGTGAATGCTGTCTTCACTCATCATCTCTCCTTTATTATAACGGTCTATCAGGTCCTCATTATACTTTTCAATGCTTTCGTAAGGTTTCTGGATACAACGTCCGGCAGGAGTATAATAACGGGCCACCGTCAAACGAATCATCGACCCGTCCGGCAAATCAATGGGACGCTGCACCAAGCCTTTACCAAAGCTGCGCCGGCCCACAACGACTCCTCTGTCCCAATCCTGAACAGCTCCGGTCACAATCTCACTGGCAGAAGCCGAGAATTCATCGACCAATACAATCAGACGACCATTCTGGAACTCGCCCGTACCTTTAGCAAAAAATTCACTACGGGGATTACGACGGCCTTCCGTATAGACTATCAGTTCCTTTTTGCCCAGAAACTCGTTGGCAATATCGATGGCAGCGTTCAAATAACCTCCGCCATTGCCTTGCAAATCAAGAATCAAATCTTTCATCCCTTTTTTCTGCAATTCAGCTAACGCTTTCTTGAACTCTTCATGGGTAGTGGCGGCAAAACGGTTGATACGGATATAACCAATCTTATCTTTAATCATATAGGAAGCATCCAGGCTGTAAACAGGTATTTTATCCCTTTTCACCGTAAAAGGGAGCAGTTCCTTCACCCCTCGGCGAAGTATTTTCAAATTCACTTTTGAATCTTTAGGACCACGAAGACGACGCATGATATCTTCGGTGCTCATCTTTACACCGGCTATCAGCGTATCTTCCACCATGACGATACGATCGCCGGCCAGAATACCTGCTTTTTCGGAAGGACCGCCCGATACGGGCTGTATCACCAACAATGTATCTTCTGCCATATTGAACTGTATGCCGATACCTTCAAAGTTTCCCTGCAGCGGCTCGTTCATTTTCTTCACTTCCTCCGGGTCGGAATAAGTAGAATGAGGATCAAGCTGTTCCAGCATTTTTACGATGGCTTCCTCTACAAGTTTCCCCTCATTGACTTCGTCTACATAAAGGTTGGCAATGGCAAACTCCGCCAACTGTAATTTGCGTGCCGGAGAATTCAGAAACTTATTTTCCTGAGCCTGTACGGCTACAATAGAAAAAAAAGCAGGCAATCAAGCCTGCAAAGTACATAGTATATTTCATGATCAGTCTATTTTCATTCCTTCAGGTAAGAATGGTGTTACGTCTTTACCAAACTGCAATAATTCTCTCACAATAGTAGAGCTGATAGAAGTAAGTTCCGGCTCCGTAAATAACAGAATAGTTTCTATACCGGCCAGTTTCCGGTTGATATCGGCTATGGTTTCCTCATATTCAAAATCGTGTACGGTGCGGATTCCACGAACAATGAACTGCGCTTCTTTAGCTCTGGCAAAGTCTATGGTCAAACAATCGTAAGCGTCGATCTTTACCCGGGGATCATCAGCAAAAAGTTTCTCAATCATCTCCACTCGTTTCTCTGTAGGAAACCAAGTCTTCTTATTCTCATTGATACCGATACCGATTACCACTTCATCCATAAAGGTCAATGCTCTTTTCACGACCGAATAATGGCCGATGGTAAACGGGATCAAAATGTCCCCCGGAAAATATGGCTCTTCTCATATTTGTTAGTGATTCACGCAATGTCTTCTTCTATAACAAGGTTATCTATAATAAAATTCTGACGTTCCATGGTGTTCTTACCCATATAAAACTCCAGCAATTCTTTCACCAGGTCAGTCTTGCGGAGGGAAACTTGCTCCAGACGCATGTCTTTGCCGATAAAGTGCTTGAATTCATCGGGTGAGATCTCTCCCAAACCTTTGAATCGGGTAATTTCGGGATTGGGGCTTAACCGTTCGATAGCGGCAATCCGTTCTTCTTCCGAATAACAATATACGGTTTCATAAACTCCTTTCTTGCGGTTGCGGACACGGAATAAAGGGGTTTGAAGGATATATACATGACCTTTCTTTATCAAGTCAGGGAAGAATTGCAGGAAGAAAGTAATAAGCAATAAACGGATGTGCATACCGTCTACATCAGCATCTGTAGCTACAATTACCTTATTATATCGTAATCCTTCCATACCGTCCTCTATGTTCAGAGCAGCCTGAAGCAGGTTAAACTCTTCATTCTCATATACAATCTTCTTGGTCAGCCCGTAAGAATTCAACGGCTTACCACGCAAACTGAATACTGCCTGAGTATTTACATCACGGCTCTTGGTGATAGAACCGCTTGCCGAGTCTCCCTCGGTAATGAAGATGCAGCTTTCCTCCTTCTTGTCCCCTTTGACATCGTTCAGATGAAAGCGGCAGTCACGTAACTTCCGGTTATGAAGATTTGCCTTCTTGGCTCGCTCACGTGCCAGTTTCGTCACTCCGGCTATCGCTTTACGCTCTTTCTCCGACTCCTGAATCTTCTGCAACATCACATCGGCCACGTCCGTATGCTTGTGCAGATAGTTATCGACCTCAGTCTTTACAAAATCACCTACAAATTTATTGACGGTAGGACCACCGGGAGCCATATTGGTAGAGCCCAGCTTGATTTTAGTCTGACTTTCGAACAACGGTTCCTCCACATTGACGGCAATGGCAGCCACCAGTCCGTTACGGATATCGGAATAATCCATGTTCTTGTTGAAATATTCCTTGATGGTACGGGCAATATGCTCTTTGAAAGCACTTTGATGCGTACCTCCCTGAGTCGTATGCTGTCCGTTGACAAAAGAGTAATACTCTTCACCATACTGGCCGGTATGCGTAAAGGCTATCTCAATATCTTCTCCCTTCAAATGGATGATGGGATATAATCCCACAGCCGTCATGTTGTCGTTAAGCAAATCCACCAACCCGTTACGGGACAAGATACGCTGACCGTTATAGATAATGGCCAGTCCTGTATTCAGATAGGTATAATTGCGGAGCATGGTTTCCACAAACTCCGGACGGAAACTGTAATTCTCAAATAACAGGTTATCCGGTTCAAAGAAAATATAAGTACCGTTCTCCTCTGTTGTATTTTGTGTGGTATCCGTCAACAAGTCTCCCTTGGCAAAGGTAGCGATACGCACCTTTCCATCACGATAGCTGCGCACCTCGAAGCGCGAACTCAATGCGTTGACAGCTTTCACACCGACCCCATTCAGTCCGACACTCTTCTTAAACGCCTTACTGTCATATTTACCTCCCGTATTCAGCACACTTACAGCCTCAATAAGTTTTCCCTGCGGAATACCCCGACCATAGTCACGCACGCTGACACAGAGATTTTCTTCAATGATAATCTCAATCTTTTTACCCGCCTGCATTTTGAATTCATCGATACTGTTGTCGAGAACTTCTTTCAGAAGGACGTAGATACCGTCCTCGGCATGTGATCCGTCACCCAACTTTCCAATATACATACCGGGACGGGTACGCACATGCTCCATGTCACTGAGGTGGCGGATGTTATCGTCGGTATATTCTACAGCGGGATTGTTTATCAGTTCGTTGTTTTCTTCCATATTGACTTATCACATTTTTATATATCGTTGTTACAGAATACTCTTTTTATAAGCACGACGGCGTTTATGCTGCTCGGTCTTGAAATATTCCCACTGGGCCTGCACCTTTCCATTCAGTTCCAGTTCCGGATTACTTTCGGCATACTTGAATCCCAGTTGCTGATATACAGGAATCAAGTCCGAGAATAACAAAGCATTGACTCCTTTGTTCTGATACTCAGGTTTTACAGCAACCAGCAACAAGTCCAGCATAGGGGGATATTTATGCAAAAACAGCACTTTCAGCAAATGATACCAGCCCATAGGCAGCAAACGCCCCTTCGCTTTTCGTAACGCTTCGGACAAAGAAGGCATTGAAATACCCACCGCCACCAGTTTATCTTCAGCATCGGTCACCAAGGTCACCATACGCAAATCTACAATAGGCAAATACATCTTTATATACTGGTTAATCTGTCCTTGAGACAAAGCCGAGAAACCATAAAGCGGAGCATAAGCCTCATTCATCAATTCGAAGATAGCCTGGCCATATTCGGCCGCAATTTTCTTACCCGATGTATATTTCTTCACCTTCAAGTTAAACTTACGTTGAATCAAATCACTGATACGCTTATGCTTATCAGGAATTGCATCCGGAATATAAATTTTATATTCCACCCAATCGGCATCCTTTTCGAATCCCAACTTCTCCATATGCTGTGGATAATAAGGATAATTATAGATAGTCGCCATGGTGCTCAATTGGTCGAATCCTTCTATCAGCATACCCTCCGCATCAAAGTCGGTAAAGCCCAAAGGTCCCTGAATGGTATCCATTCCCTTCGATTTACCCCATTGGGCTACTGCATCCAACAAGGCGCGTGATATTTCGATATCATCCAGGAAATCAATCCATCCGAAACGGACTTCTTTTTTATTCCAAGTTTCGTTTGCGCGTTTATTTATAATCCCTGCAATACGTCCTACCACCTTGTTATCCTTATATGCCAGAAAATACTCCGCCTCACAAAACTCGAAAGCGGCATTCTTCTTCGGGCTGAACGTATTCAGCATATCATCGTACAAGTCGGGTACGGAATAAGGATTCTCTTTGTATAACTCGTAGTTGAACCGTATAAATGTCTTAAGTTCTTTCTTTGAACTGACTTTTTTAATGGTAATAGCCATGCTGTATTTTTATAAAAATTCAGGGTAGTAAAGATAGAATGTTTTTTTGCAGATAACTTATTCTTTTTATGGCTTTTTTACTGTTGGGCAATAAGATAGGCGGTATAAACGACATAACAGCCAACCATCAATGCGCCTTCAAGACGGGTTATGGTACGTTTACGGAAAAACCAGCCTACCAGCCACAACAACAGGGAGGAAGCAATCAGCACACTTAAATCGAGATTATTTATATTCCCCATCGGAAGCGGTGATACCGTAGCGCTGCACCCCAGTACAAAGAATATATTGAACAGATTGCTACCGATGACATTGCCGATAGCAATTCCCGGATTCTTCTTTAAAGCTGCCGTAACAGATGTAGCAAGCTCCGGCAAGGAAGTACCTCCGGCTACCAATGTCAGTCCGATTACCGATTCACTGACACCCCATGAACGGGCAAGCCCGCTTGCCCCGTCGACAAAAAGCTGTCCGCCAAATATGAGCCCGGCCAGTCCTCCTGCAATATACAACACCGATTTCCATACAGGCATTTCCTTAATCTTCTGCTCTTCTCCTGCCTCATCTGCCCCATTACGAGCGATAGCAAATGTATAACGCATAAATATAAGGAAGAAAGCCAACAGAACAAACCCATCGGAACGGCTGATAACATTGACCGCTTCCCTGTCCAGCATCATGTCATTGGCACAGACAAACAGTACCAATGAAGAAAGAATGACTAACGGAATCTCTTTACTCATCGTCCCCTCACCTACTTTTATGGGGAGTACCAACGCAGTACAGCCTATAATCATCAAAGCATTGAATATATTACTACCCACCACATTACCAATAGCCATTTCAGCACTGCCATTCAATGCAGAAAGCACACTGATAACCAATTCGGGAGCCGAAGTGCCAAAAGCTACAATGGTAAGCCCGATTACCAAATCAGAAATACGGAAACGTTTGGCAACCGCTGCAGAACCATCTGTCAAGCCATTTGCACCAGCCAAAATAAGAGCCAGACCACCAATCAAAAGGAGTGTATTCAACATAACAAAGAGTACATTTACAGTTTTACACCGCAAATGTACTCTTTTTCCCTAAAATAACTATCCCTATTTGGTGCGTTTTACAGTATAGATTACTTTTCCTTTCTTATCAATCATATGCATATCCAGTTCTTTCTTGTCTGCCGTGAAGATAGAAAAGCCCGGTTCGGGACTGCAGAACTGAGTGCCTTCCACTGGTTTTACCTTACGGCTCAACGAACCTGCCGAATTTACCACATAGTCGATATCACTGCCCGGCACACGAAGATGCTGGAAGTTATGAATGTGTCCGCATGCATAGATATCCACCTTATGTTTACGGAGGATAGGATCCAGACGTTTCTGCATATCGCTGCGTTCACTGTCGTCTTTCGACGTTTCAGCATAAATGGGATGATGCCCTATTACGACAACCCAATCTTCTTTGGCAGCAGTAAGCACAGAGTCTATCCATGCCAGTTGCTTGTCCATGTCCTGTTTGCAGGCATCCGGATAAGTTTCGCTCTCGTTACGGTATTTGTCAATCAGAGGAGCGGTATCTATCATCACAAAACGGATGGCAGTTCCTTTCTTCTCAAAAACTTTGGTATAATAACGACCAGGCATCGACCAGCGACGACTCACATTGGTATAATCCAACACAGCCTGCGTATTACCCCGGTATTCATGATTTCCCAAGATCGGGAACCAGTCTATCATCAGTTCGGGATGGCTGTAAATCAACTCGTAGTTGGTCATCCAAAGCGGATCGTTAACGCTGCGTACACCTTCAAAGTGGTGCACGTCTCCAGCTGCAAACACACACTCGGGACCAATAACATCCGCCATTTCTCCCATCAGCTCGGCTATGGGCTTCTGGTCATAATAACCGTTACGTCCCAAATCGTTAGCCATATAAAAATTCAGTTGTTTCTCCAGTCCTTTCCAATCTTGTGGAGTCTGGGCACACACATTCAGGCAGATAGCCGCACCAATGACAACAATCCATACCCATGTCAATACTTCTTTCATTTTTCTAATCATCATCAACGTTTTCATATACTTAATTTTTAGAAATTTATTTTTAAACCTGCATTCATTCTCACGCCATAATATTCTGCCTGCATAGTACGGTCCTTCGTACCCTGGTAGTAACGGAGCGGCTGGTTCAGCAGATTGTTCGCCTCAGCATAAAAGGTCATCTTCACCTTCTTGCCAAAGGTATAACTGGCGTTCACATCCATATAGTTCACGGCATCATAATATCTGTCATAAAATGTACTTGGGCCCATTTCATCGATAAAACTGGAGGCATAGTTATAGCTCAGGCGCACATTCAAGCCTCCTTTTTCAAAGTAAAGAGAGGCATTCGCCGTATGCTCGGGAGACCCCGGCAAACTCAACCCGCTCTCGTTCTCACGTCCTTCGAAGTTAAAGTCCTCCACACGTGAGTGAGTATAAGTATAGGTTCCATAGAAACCCACATACTTCAAGGCCGGAGCAATGAAGCCGAAATCACGCTGATAAGAAAATTCCAATCCCCACAGATTAGCATTTCCTGCATTCTTGGGCTGAGTGAAACGGGTATATTCTGTTCCTTGGTATTCATAGTTGGTCAGTACCTGATCTACGATGAAATCGTCTATTTTCTTATAGAAAAAGCCTGCGCTCACCAAACCTACACTCTTGAAATAATAATCGGCACTCAAATCGAAGTTGTAAGAAATAGTAGGTTTCAGGTCAGAGTTACCAATCTTTATTTCATTATCGCCACGGTTGATATTCACGCTGGGAACCAAAGCTGAATATTTGGGGCGGCTCAAGGTCTGCGTGTAAGAACCGCGTATCTTGAAATCATCATTTACATCCCATTTCACCAAAATAGAAGGAAGGAAATTCACATAACTGTTGACGACGCGGCCGGTCTTGGTGGTCTTATCTGTTTCATCATCATAGTTACGACCGGTATAACGAAGAGAAGTGTGCTCCATGCGGAGCCCTGCCATCAAGTTTATATCAGAGGTAAATTTATGGTCAAATCGTACATACCCGGAACTTACAGTTTCACGAGCCTCAAAGTTCTCAGCCAATTCGGCTTGTACCTGTTCTTTATCGAATTGGGAAGCATCATTTAAGTTCAATCCACCCACATATTCTTTACTGGCAAATGTTCCTACCTGATATTTGTCGCTCGGCATAAATTTATCCGTACTCTGGTCTACCGTATTTTTCAGGCTGTTGGTCATGAAGGCATCCTCGTCTTTCGGAGTATATTCGTAGAAGTCTATTTCTTTTTCTTTCGTTTTACGTACTACTTTCGCACCGAACTTCAGTTTGGCTCCATTATTCAAACTGGTTTTGAAATTGGCCGAAAATTTCATATCCTCTTCTTTGATGTCTTCCTGTTGTTCTGTCAGTTCTTTCAAGCTGAACTTATCACTCAGTGTCAGGGTAGAACCTGCTGTGGGTGTTGCCAACGGCTGGCGTTCATCACTCAAGTCCATATCAAATTCCTGCTTTTTCAGTTGGAAGTCAAGATAACGCTCATTAGGGCGTTCTTCTGTAGCTTTTGCATAACTGGCATTCCAATCCATGCCGATTGCTCCCCATAAGTGTTCTCCGCCCAAAGCGAAATCCATGGTACGCTGACGCTCCAGACGGGCATTGCGATTATCGGGAGTACCAGCTTTGGTTTGGATGCGGACTGTGCCTTTTCCGTTCTCATCCAAATCCTTGATATTGGTACGGTAACGGTTTTCCCAGTCATTGCGGTTGTTAAAAATACCCTTGAAAGTCAATTTATGGTTTTCATTGAGTTCGAAGTCAAAAGCCGCCGAATAACTTTGACGTTCACGGGTGACAAAGTACTGACGCATCTGATAATCGCTGACATATACTTTGCCATCCTCATTTTGTTCCCACATGAATTCAGTATCATAAGAACCGGAAGGAGCATTCTGATAAGAAGCGGAGAGCAACATGCCCAGTCTGTCATTGAAGAAACGGTCTCCGTAAGTGAAGCCTAAATTCAACTGGGCTTTTTCGCTGATCCAATTGTAACCACTTCCCGCTGTGGCATTGATAGTACGTTTATAAGGAGAATTTTTAGTTACCAGATTGATGGAACCACCGATAGCATCGCCGTCCATATCGGGTGTAACGACTTTGCTTACTTCGATGGTCTGAATCATATCGGCAGGAATCAAGTCCAACTGCACGTTACGAGTATCCCCCTCAGCAGATGGGACACGATTACCATTAATGGTGACGGAGCTTAAATCGGCACTAGTGCCGCGGACTTGTCCAAAACGGGCCTCGCCTTGATCGTATTGCACATTGATGCCACTGATACGTTTCAATGCATCACCTATGTTTGAGTCGGGAAATTTCCCTACTTGGTCAGCAGATACGATATTGGTGATACCCAGATTATTTTTTTGTGTATTGATTGCTTTCTTCTGCCCTTGAAAAGCTCCCTTCACCTGCACTTCCTGCAGTTCCACCCCTTCATTCATCACTATATCTTTCTCTAAAGTCTTGCCTTCGGGAACGGTAACTTTCATTTCAATAGGGCTATAACCTACATAGGTCACTTTGACGGTGTAAGTGCCGGGCTTCAGATTGGGTAATGTGTAGAAACCGTTCACATCACTGATCACTCCGGTTTTCAGATTCTCAATAAAGATGGAAGCACCCGGTAGAATTTGTTTTCCATTGTCTATCACACGTCCGCGAATAGTGCCTTGCCGGACAATGTTTTCATTTTCCTCGGCAAATGCATTTCCACAAACACCTGCCATCAGTAGCATAAGAGACACAGCTCTAACAACCTTTTTTCATATACATTTTTTTATGCGTTTATAAATTCTGTCGCAAAAGTAGATGGGTTAAGTTTCGTTGAGAGTTACACTCTATTAAAGGTTTCATGACAAACGGATTTCATTCCTGTTACAAGACAGTTCCACACATGTCACCCTCCCCTTTTCCTTCCGGCCATATTACCTAACAATATAAATTAGAGATTTAAGCGCTCTTTCAGCAAACGGTAGCCACTATTACTGACTTTCAGCTTTCGACCGATTTTTAAGATCAGTTGATAAGACTCCTTGCCGAACAATTCCAGACGGGATATCTGCTTAACCTGAACGATGGCCGAACGATGGATACGGACAAAGTCTGATCCAGGCAGATGAGTTTCAAAATATTTCATCGTCTGTTCTTTAATATACTCCCCTTCAGGAGTAATCAATGTCACATAGTCGCCACAAGACTGAATATAAAGCAAGTCCGCCAATTCTATCAAATGAATTTTAGTCCCATCTTTCACTGTGATCCGATCCAGGCAGTCTTCCGCATCCGCACCGGCTTCTTCCTCTTTCTTCCGGCTGGCCTCCGCTTTCCTGCGGTCTTCCATCCAGGTTTCCTGCATGGTTACCAATTGATTTTCCATCTCCTCACGCTCGCCCGCAGCAGATTGCAAACGATACCATAACAGGATGATGCTCCACAGTAAGGCCACATAACAGAGGCGGAAAGGAAGTGTGAGTATAAAAGGGAGTGTAGACTGCATGATTAATAAACTCCAAGATCCACCGGATAAAGAAACTGCCCACCAAAGTACAAGATATGCCTAATATAGTGATAAAAAAGCGTAGTAATGGAAATATGGACAAAGCCGAGAACATACCATGCCCAATAAGCCGATAGGGCAAACAGCAGAGTTGCAGCCATTCCGTCCAACAAGGAAACCCATATACCATCGTCTGTGTACCCCCACAGGAAAAGGCCTTGTACGCCGGCAACCAGCAGCAAGCCCAAAGCAACTATCCACCTTTGCGGCGACGCCTGTATAGGATGTGTATCCATATTCCGCCCGTCTTAATTTTTAACGACCAAGCCACTCCACGAAAGAGTCCCCCTTATCACCAGCACCTTTTGAGGATTTTCCTCTCTCTCCCAACGTTTATCCTCATAACCGCCCATGAATGTGCTGCAAAGACATTTTATGGTCCAGTCCGCAGGCACATAGAGTTCAATGCCCCCAAATTTACAATCTACATCCAACGGTGTCTCTCCTACGGGAATGTCCGTACGTCGCATGTCAATGATGCTGCCGCCAAAGCGGGTCTGAATACTTCCCCCCTTCAACATTTCATCCAATATGACCTGACGGACTCCGCTGAAAGCATTCTCCGAATGCAAAAAGCCATCTGCCGAGGTATAATTCATCGTTTTAAATTCTTCCGGAGTTCGACCGTACCCATGGTCTCTAGATTTCCCACCATGACTAAAAACAGTGACAATTCCTATCAGAATCAGAATAGCAGGCAGCATAAATGCCTGCATATCCGTACCACACAAAGCGCTGAGCTGATCATTCAAGTAGTAGGCACTGATACCCAGTAATATCAGTCCGAACACTAAATGACGACGTACCAATGAATAAACGCCGACTACTGCCACAACTGCCTGCCAGGATACCAGCAGGTCATAAACGGGAACTGTGATCCATTGCATATTACGTGCCAAAAGGAGTCCTCCGCAGGCGATAAAGAGAAATGCTATCAAGTACTTTACAGACGCATGTCCTCTGTTGAACTGA